>Ga0208277_1000103_pt1 | contig 47754 bp, 41 predicted proteins | sample ETNtaG_5_FD_185782 | JGI IMG/M metagenome (GOLD analysis project Ga0208277, IMG submission 185782) | Marine microbial and viral communities from oxygen minimum zone, Eastern Pacific Ocean - ETNP201406SV205 (SPAdes) (version 2) | ecosystem: Environmental > Aquatic > Marine > Oceanic ...
TAATAGGGTTAAGACCCGATGTTGTTCTTTCATAAATGTGACAAAGAGGTAGAAAGCAAAACAATTCATCAGATGGGAAAAAACGGATCAAATGCTTCTGTGTTGACCCCGCATACAACAAATTCTCCTGAGTTATCATTGCACCTTTTGGGGCACCGGTTGTTCCAGAGGTATAAACGATAATAGCCACATCTTCCGGTTTAGATTTTTCTATTTCATTTTCGAAAAAGTCAGGATTTTTACTCAAAAATTCCCTTCCAATATCATAAAGCTCGTCCATGAAGATGACTTTATCATGATTAAAACTAACTAGATTTTTCCTATCATAAACAATTGCTTTTACTAATTTTGGGACTTCAGGAATTATGCTTAAAAATTTATCTAACTGCTCATCGGTATCTAGAAATAAAAATATGCTATCTGAATTAGATAGCTGATAAGAAAGTTGCTGGGCAGAATCAGTTGTATAAACACCAGAACATACAGCACCCATACATTGAGTAGCAATATCCGTATATATCCATTCTTTTCTTCCTTCAGAAATTATAGAAATGGTATCATTTCTTTTCAAACCTAAGGAGTGTAAACCCAAACCTATAAGCTTTACATGTTGATAATAGTCACTCCAAGAAAACGATTTCCAGATTCCTAAGTCCTTTTCTCGATGAGCCACCTTTTCTTGCAGCTCCAAACACCTTTTTAAGAAAAGTTTTGGGAGTGTGTCACATCCATCTACAAGAAATGGTCCTTGAGAGAGGTTTTTATTTATTTCAATACCATCAACCACTTCAGTAGAATTATCTTGTAAAACCATGCCTTTTTTCTTCATCTCCAAGTCTTTCGGTTTTTCCACCTTTTTTGACCAAGTTGGCTTTCCTGATTGGCTCCCAAATAAAATTCCTGAATGTCTTTCGCTTCACTCAGTTCAGAACTTTTCCCATCTAAAACTATTCGACCTAATTCCATTACATAGCCAAAATCTGCTATATCTAATGCCGCTTTTGCATTCTGTTCTACCAAGAGAATTGTAACACCTTGATCCTTGTTCAACCTATTCAAAATACCAAAAATTTCCTTAACCAGCTTAGGGCTTAACCCTAAACTTGGCTCGTCTAAAAGCAATATTTTAGGCTTTGACATTAGGCCTCGAGCTATTGCTAGCATTTGCTGCTCCCCACCTGATAACGTCAGAGCCATTTGTTCAAAACGAGTTTTTAGAATGGGGAAATAAGAGCAGAAAAGCTCCATATCATATCTTATTTCTTTTTTATCGCTTCTAGTATAAGCACCCATCAATAAATTTTGCTCAACAGTCAGCATTGGAAATACTTCACGGCCTTCAGGAACATGCGCCACCCCTTTCCGAACCAAAATGTCTGCCTCAGTACCTTCAACTGACTCATTTTCAAGAAAAATTCTACCTTTTTCAGGATCCATTACCCCTGAAATGTTTTTCATTAAAGTCGTCTTACCAGCACCATTGGCACCTAAAACAGAAACTATAGAACCTTTTCGAACCTGTAAGGATACACCTTTTAGAGCCATAATAGGGCCATAATAACTCTCAATATTTTCCACACTAAGTATTACTTCCTTTGAGATCATAATTCAGACCCCAATGTACGCTTCAATAACTTTTGGATCACTCTGCACGGATTTTGGGTTTCCAACGCTAATTATTTCACCATCTACAAGTGCTGCAACTCTATCTGCAACCTTATTTACCAAATTTAGATTATGCTCGACCATTAAAACAGTAATCCCCATTATCTTTTTAATATCTTCAATCCAAAAGGCTAGATCTTCTGTCTCTTCGGCTGATAAACCTGACGCAGGTTCATCTAAAAGTAAAACCTTGGGCTTTAGAGCCAAAGCCCTACCTAACTCGACAATTTTTCTAGTCCCATAGGATAGACCCATTATGTATTTTTCCCGATATTGTTGAAGGTCTAAAAAGTCCATGACCTCTTCAACCATAACTCTGCTCGTTACTTCTTCTTTACGTACAGACCGAGTGAAAAGTATTTCTGAAAGGAAATTGCTAGATTTCCTAACGTTGGTTCCTACCAGAAGGTTTTGTAAGACAGTAGCATTTCCAAAAAGCTCAATGTTTTGAAAGGTTCTTGCAATGCCAATATCAGGCATATCAAATGGCTTTAACTGGTTTAATGATTTTCCGTCAAAAAAAATGTTACCTTCATTTTGTTTATAAAGCCTGGAGATCAAATTAAAGATTGTTGACTTTCCAGCACCATTTGGACCAACCAAGGCGAAGATTTCACCTTCTTTGATATCTAATGAAACATTCTTGACCGCCCTAATGCCGCCAAAACTGATTGTAACATTTTCTAAACTTAAAAAACTCATCTCACCCTTTCGGTCTTTAGATAACTTTTTTGCCTCTTAAACATATCTTTTCTATAAAGTGGAAAAAGTTGAAAATAGGTTCGGATTTTTAGCCAACGCCCATATATTCCAAAAGGCTCAAACAAAATGAAAAGAATTAAAATCAAACTAAAAATTCCTGTTTCGATGCCTGGAAAATTCATCAAATTTATTCCTATATCATTTAAGAAATGATCTCTAAAAAATGAAATAATAATTGGAAGAAAACCTATGACCATAGCTCCAAAAAACGCGCCATGTATAGACCCCAACCCTCCAATGACTATCATTAATAATAAATTTATTGATAATACCACATTAAATGTCTCGTAATTAAATACCGTAACAAAATGACCAAATAGTGCCCCGGCAATACCAGTAATAAAACATGAAATTGCAAAGGCTAATGTTCTGGTTCTTGCAATATTAATTCCCATGGCAAGGGCAGACACCTCACTATCTCTAACTGCCGAGAAGGCTCGCCCCAAAGGTGATCTAAGAATATTCTTGTACCCTATGATAAAAACTACTGTAATGAATAGGATTAGCCAATATAGGCCATCTATGTTCCCGTATCTATTAAAGTTAATCGAAAAAATTTCTATGTCAGGAGCAAATATACCATTTACACCTCCAGTTAATGGATCAGCCAAAACTATTATATCTTCTACCAAAATCGAAACCGCAAGTGTCAAAATTGCTAAGTATATTCCATGTAATTTTGCTGTTGGTACCGCTATCAAAATACCCAGAAATGACGAAAGTAACCCTGCCAGAGGTAAAGACACTATAAACGGTAATCCAAACCGACTCTGCAAAATGACAACTGAATAGGCTCCAATCGCCATAAAGGCAGCATGACCCAAGCTTACTTGACCACTATGTCCGACTAGCACCATTAGGCCCATTCCTGCTATAGCCCATATTAATACAAGCGCAACCTCTCCCAGGTAATAGTCATTAACAATAAAAGGTAAAGCTAAGGCAAAAACTAAAAGAAAAACATATTGCAAGAAATGAATTTTATCTTTGAACAAATTAATGTCATTATCGTACGATGTCTTAAATACAACTCTCATCTTAAACCTTCTTATGAGATATCTGGCTAAATAATCCGTGAGGTCTTAAGATTAGTACCAAAACTAAAACTATGTATGGCACTAGATGACTAAAACCTGATGGGAGATATCTTCCTGAAAAAGGTTCGATAAGGCCAATTATTAGACCTCCGATCAGAGCACCAGGCAAAGATCCAAAGCCACCTATTACAGCTGCAGCAAATGCCTTGATCCCGAGAAGACCTGTTATTGGATCGACAGAACCTTTTGCTGAAAATAACATGCCGGCTATACCGGCTAATATTCCCGCTATAACCCAAGTCAAAGACTGTACTCTCTTAACCGGTATGCCAACATAAAAAGCAGCTAACTGATTTTGGGACGCGGCAACCATAGCGATGCCCAATTTCGTTTTCGCAAAGAAAAAATATAGAAGGACGGTTAGTAAGATCGTTACAAGAATTACAAAAATTTCAGCCAACCCCAAAACAGCGCCATTCAGGTAAATATTTTTACCAACCATAGGACTCTCCAAGAAATGAGGCTCATGGCCCCAAATAGCACCTGCAAGAAACCTTAAGACAAACCCGAGAGCAATTGTTAAAATTGCTATAGCTATTTGAGACTGGCCAATAACCTGCCTAAGAAAAATTCTTTCAATCAAAAACCCGAATGCTCCCATAATTAATATCATTAGTGGAACTGAAAACAAGAATGGTAAATTATTGTATCCAGAATTCGTCAGCCAAATAGTAATGAAAGCCCCAAACATCATCATATCGCCTTGGGCAAAATTAATCGCTTCTGTTGCCTTATAAATTAGTACAAATCCTAATGCTATTAACCCATAAACACATCCACTAGCCAATCCGCTTAATAGCAATTGAAATAATTCCAAATTTCTTCCCCCATTTTCAGATAATGCTACCTAATAATATATTCTGTATGCTATCCTCGAAAAATAAAATAAAACAAAAGGGTCAAAAGATAAAGCAACAACATTGGAAGAAAAATGTACGACAAAAAGACAATAAACTTCTATGATAAAAATGTTGCCAAATATAGTGACTGGTCGAAAAGTAATTCGTCTTTCAAGTTGGAAAGTAAGTTGCTTAGCCTTATTCATGAAGCAAATTCGATAATCGACATAGGTTGTGGGGCAGGTCACAGCTCCATTTGGTTCTCTGAAAAAGTAGGTTCTGTAATGGCTTTAGATCCCTCTTCAAAAATGATCAAAAGATTAGAAACTTTCCCAAAATTGAAAACCGTTGCAGGTAGTATTTTGAGCCTTAAGATGAAAAATGAGTTCGATGGAGCCTGGGCTTCATTTTCCCTACAGCACCTCATGAAGGAAGATCAAAAAAAAGCTTATGCAGTTATTTATGGAATGCTCAAAGAAAAAGGAATATTTTATTTAGGCATACATAAGGGAAAAAATTCCTATCGTGACAATTTAGGACGTCTCTATGTGCCTCGCGAAAAACAAGAGTTAAGCCAAGAACTTGAAAAAATTGGGTTCAACATAAAAGATATATCCATAAGACAAAGTTTAAGTTTTGAGAAAAAGCCAATCGAAATCATGCACATTTTTTGTCAAAAAATTTAATTAGCTAAATGAGTGCCTTTAAGGAACTAAAATAAACTTACCTAGATGCCTCTTCTTTAAGAACTTTTTTTGTGCCTCAACTATATCTTTAAGAGGAAAGGTCTCAGCAACTATAGGTTTAATCTCATCCTTTTCGATATAACCTATCAGATTAGGAAAAATATTATCACTCCAAGCTGTTGCTCCCAAAACTTTTAAATCCTTTAAATACAAATCCCGAAGATCCAGATTGACTACGGGACCCGCTATTGCTCCAGATGAAATATAAGTTCCTCCCTTTTTTAGTAATTTTAAGAGAGATGGAAAAATTTGGCCTCCTACAGGATCAAGAACTATATCGAATGATCTTTCTCCAAAAGAGGATATTAACTCTTCAGCACCTACCGCGATATACGATAGATCAAACTCTTTGAAGAAGTTCTTCTTTTTGGAGCTTGTGAGAATGGAGACATTGGCACCTCTTCTTTTTGCTAATTGTACTGCAGCAGATCCAACACCACCTGATGCACCTGTAATCAGAATTTTTGTTTTTCCGCCACATTTTGATCGAAACAACATATTTTCTGCTGTTCCATAAGCACATGGTATGCTGGCAAGTTCAGCATTGGTCCAATTAGAGTTAACTGGAAAGACCTCTTTAAAGGGTACCTTAACATACTCAGAGAAAGCTCCATCAAAGTCAGATGCCATCCAAACTCTCTCAGCTGATCCCAGTCCTCGTAATTTCATACATGGCCTAACAAGGACCCTTTTACCTATCAAGTTTTTTACCGCATCTGAACCTACCGACACAACCTCACCACAACAATCGGTTCCCTGAATGAGTGGAAAGTTAGTGGTTCCATTCCATCCTAATCCAGATTTTTGATTCGAGTTTTGGAACTTTGATTTTGATAATGCATCAGTATCAGCATTAATTTTAGATGAGTACCAACCGATACGAGTGTTAATATCCGTATTATTTATTCCTGCAGCTAAAACCTTTAATAGAACTTCATTTTTTGAGATTGTAGGTGTTTCTACTTCAGTATAGTTCAACTTATCATAACCACCTATTCCCTCAGTTAGAACTGCTTTCATTTTTAATGGTAGTTTTGTTTCTTTAGCTATCATGTATTTTACTTACCCCCTAAAGTGTTCAAAAAATCAGAGCGTTTTTGATTTAGTGTTGCATAGGATATAGAAACATTTAATATCAGACATCAGTGTGTTTAAACACAAAAATATCTTACAAAGTTTTGAAGGCCACAGTTGTAGTGTTGAGTTAAATCACCAAGATAAAAAATGAGTATGTAAATGAGTAAAATGGAATGTTGCGGTCCAGGATATGCTTCACCAGAAGAAGCAATGAAAGCTCCAAGAGAGAAACTTCTTTATTCCATCGCAATTTATACAGGAACAGGGATTCAAAAACCTGACTATCTTGCTACAGTAGATGCCGATCCAGAAAGCTCTACTTATTCACAAGTAATTGATCGACTTGAAATGCCAGGAATTGGGGACGAATTGCACCATATGGGATGGAATGCTTGCTCCTCATGCAATGATGACTCCAGCATGTCTCGCAAATACCTTCTTTTACCTGGAGTAAGGTCAAATAATATCCATATTGTAGATACCGCAACAAATCCCCGCGCACCTCAACTTTATAAAGTTATAGATGGATCCGAGATCAAAATGAAAACTAACCTCTCTGGCCCCCATACAGTTCACTGTTTGGGTAGTGAAATAATTATCTCTTTCCTCGGAGATGCCAAAGGTGATGCTCCAGGTGGTTACTTACATTTAAATAAGAATTTTGAAATAGTTGGCCGATGGGAAAACTCCATGGGGAATATAAAATTCGGATACGACTTCTGGTATCAACCTCGACATAATGTGATGGTATCATCTGAATGGGCAGCACCTAATACCTTTATGCCTGGCTTTGACCTAGAAGAAGTAGGTCATTTAAAATATGGGCGAGAAATACATTTTTGGGACTTTGAGAAACGAAAACCAATTGAAACATTTTATCTTGGAGAGGACGGGCTTATCCCCCTTGAAGTAAAGTTTCATCACAACCCAGATAGCACGCATGGTTTTTGTGGAGCAGCACTTAGTTCCAATGTTATTCACTGGTGGAAAAACAGTGATAACAAATGGGAGTGGGAAAAGATAATTGATGTAGAAAACGAACCACATCCTGAGTGGCCAATACCAGTACCTGGAGTTATGTCAGCAATTCTGATTTCGATGGACGACAAATATCTGTACTTGAACAACTGGTTGCATGGAGATATGCGGCAATATGATATCAGTGACCCACATAATCCTAAGTTAACAGGTCAAGTCTGGATGGGTGGTTTATTAGGGAAAGCTCCTCAAGTTAACGGGGTAGATATGGCGGGAGGACCGCAAATGTTCCAGCTTAGCCTCGACGGAAGACGCCTATATGTAACCACTTCACTATTTTCTACATGGGATAATCAATTTTATCCGGAAATCCGTAAAAAAGGTGGTGTGATGATAATGATTGATTGTGATACGGAAAACGGAGGTATGTCGATCAATTCAGACTTTATTGTTGACTTTGGCCAAGAACCAAATGGCCCAAGCCGTTGTCACGAAACCAGATATCCAGGCGGAGATTGTACAAGTGATATCTGGTTATGATTCATAATGTAACAATAAAAAATCGCGAAAATGCGATTTTTCAGGTTGAAGCCAACCGACCACTTTTAGATAGTCTACGTGATCAAGGAGTTGATTTGCCATATGGATGCAAATACGGCGGCTGCATTACTTGTGCTGCTAAATTAATCTCAGGAAAAGTGGATCAACGTCGACAGGTAGCTCTTAATAATAGACAAATCAGTGATGGATATATAATCCTATGTGTAGCTCGGCCAATAAGTGATTGCACATTACAAATAGGTGTTGAAAGCCACGATAAACTATATAGAAATCCATTCTTAGACCCCTTAAAACCACACGAACTTAAAGCCGATATCGCCAAACCGAAGGATATGGAAAATGAACCATTATAACCATGATGAGCCTTATAGTCAGGAATATATTCAGGAAATATTAAATAGTGTCAAAACTATTGCAATGGTGGGAGCCAGCCCCGATAAGACAAAATTCAGCTATGGTGTACTTAGAGTTCTACATGAAACAGGCTTTGAAATGATACCTGTAAATCCAACTCCAGACCTGAAGGAAATAAGGGGACTTAAAGTTTATCCAACCTTAGAATCTATAGGAAAAAAGGTTGATATGGTTGAAGTCTTTAGATCCCCAAAAGAATTAATTCAGATAGCAAAAGACTCTATAAAAATTGGAGCCAAAGTATTATGGGGTCAAATAGGAGTTCGGAATGATGAGGCCGCTCGGATCGCGGAAGAAGCAGGGATAAAAGTTATAATGAACCGATGCCCAAAAATTGAACTATTTAGACCATTTTGGAAACCAAAACTAAACTTAAAAATATAGAGGAATAATGTCACAAAATATTACTCGAGGAATAAAAGTCCTTATTGCAGAAGCCAATAAGACTACTGAAACTGTATCTATAGAAAAGGCACAAGATCTCTACAAAAATGAGGGTTACATTTTTGTTGATTTGCGTGACATCAGAGAATTAAAACGTGAAGGAAAGATCCCTGGTGCATTTTCCTGTCCTAGAGGAATGTTAGAGTTTTGGATAGACCCTGATAGCCCTTACCATAAAGATATATTCAATCAAAATAAAACTTATGTCTTTTACTGTGCAAGTGCTTGGAGATCTGCTTTAAGTGCAAAAACCTCAATTGAAATGGGTTTAAATCCAGTGGTACATCTTGAAGGGGGATTTTCTGCTTGGAAGAAGGCCGGGCAACCTATAGAGGAAGTAGAATAATTGGTTTTTTTGAGGAACTTCTATAAATGGCTATAGCTAATTGGTCTTTCCCAACAAATATCAAGTTTGGCTGTGGACGTATATCTGAGACGGGAGTGGCTTGCGAAGAATTAGGAATTCTTAGGCCTTTAATCGTTACAGATAAGAATTTGGCTAAATCACAAATTACAATTAACTTACAGGATAGTCTTTCTAAGTCAGGTCTAAAGGTTAATACATTTTCTGAGGTTGACTCAAACCCTAACGAAAAAAATTTAGAAACTGGGTTAAATTACTTAAAAGAAGTCAAAGCTGATGGCATTCTAGCATTTGGCGGGGGTTCAGCTATTGACTTGGCTAAATTACTAGCCTTTATGTACTCACAAGATAGGCCAGTTTGGGATTTTGAGGATCGAGAAGACTGGTGGAAGAGAGCTAGCGGCAAACCAACCTTACCTGTTATTGCAATCCCGACAACAGCCGGAACCGGATCAGAAGTAGGTAGAGCTAGTGTATTAACAGACAAAAATTCTTTAACAAAGAAAATAATTTTCCACCCAACGATTTTACCAAATCTTGTAATTCTAGACCCTGAATTAACTGTCTCTATGCCGCAGGAAATAACGGCTGGTACTGGCATGGATGCGCTAGCACATAATCTTGAAGCATATTGCTCTGAAAGCTTGCATCCAATGGCGCATGGTATAGCTCTAGAAGGAATGAGAATAGTTTTCGAAAACTTAGAGAACGTCTATAAAAGCCCAAAAGATCTTAATGCTAGAGGTCAGATGATGATTTCCGCGACGATGGGTGCTGTAGCATTTCAAAAGGGGTTAGGTGCAGTACATGCTCTGTCACACCCAATCGGAGCAAAATACAACTGCCATCATGGAACTACCAATGCTATTCTTATCAATTCGGCTCTAATATTAAACAAACCCAGCATAGAGAAAAAAATTAAAGCTGCTTGCCGATATTTAAACTTTGAAGAAACTTTTGACTCATTTTGTGGAAAAATTGATGCCCTAAATTCAACATTAAACATTCCAAAAAATTTGGGAGCCATGGGTGTTAAAATTAGTGATGTGCAAAATATAGTGAATAAAGCTTTGATTGATCCGAGCACCTCGACTAACCCAGTAATACTAAATAAAGACAATCTGGCAGAAACACTAATAAGGGCTATTTAAGCTATAGGTAAAAGTTTAGGTTTTTAAATTATATCTCTTAGCATTGGAACAGAGTTTTGTGCACCAACTTTTGTACAAGCTATAGCCGCAGCCTTATTTGCCAATATTAATGCATCTTCTAATTTCTTGCCTTGATCAATACAAGAAGAAAAATATCCACAAAAAGTATCACCTGCTCCTACTGTATCAGTTACTTTAATCTTTGAAGCCTCAAGAGCAATCTCAGTATCACCTGACGCACAAACTAGACCCTTGTCCCCTAAAGTCACTACGAAAATTTTATCTATTGATTTAGAAAGCATAGATAGTTTTTCCTTTATGTTTTTATTTCGGTAATTTTTCTGATCTTTATTAAAATCTGCAAAAAAGTGATCGAACTCTATCTCGTTTGTAATAATTATTGATGCACTCTTAGACAATTGATATGAATCGTCGTTATAAGGTGCTGTATTTAAAATTATTGTTGCCTCCTTCTTAGTAGCAATTTCGATAGCCCTCTCTGTTATTTTAAGAGGTATTTCTTGCTGAATTAATAAGATATCTTTTTTCTTTATATTAGTTAGACCAGTAGCAACATTTTCTTCCAATAGGTTACAATTTGCCCCTTGAGAAACAACTATCTGATTTTCCCCAGCCCGATCAGTAGATATAAATGCCACTCCCGTGTTTGATTCTGAAATGAATATGCAAGAAGTGTCTATATCTGATTCATTTATATTACTAAGAGCTGGTTCTTTATTTTGATCTCTTCCAACCGCCCCTATAAGCTTAACATCCGAGCCTGCTCTGCTAGCTGCCAAAGCTTGATTCGCTCCTTTCCCACCTGGAAAAATCATGAGATCCTCCCCAAGTATTGTTTCGCCAGCCTTGGGTAATTTTTCAACCCTAGTAATAAAATCTAGATTTATTGATCCAACACAAAATATCATAATCTTATAAAAGCTTAATTCTTTCGATTAGAAAATTAAAAAATTCTTCATCTTTAACCTTATCTATATAATACACGTTCTTTTTTCTAGTTGTAACATTCCACCAGTCAACAACAGTCATTCCTCTAGTTAAGTCTGATCCTACTTCAATCTCAACGTTCACATATTTTCCTTCATAAAATTCGGGTCTCAGCAAATAAGCAATGACATTAGGATCATGCAATGGACCACCTTCGCTTCCATATTTTTCCACATCAAATCTTTCAAAAAAATCTAGCATCTCAGCAGTCGCTATTCCTGCCTTATTTCCAATTTTCCTAAATGATTCAATTCTTGACCTTGATGTCAGGGCCTTATGCGTAACATCGAGAGGTAGCATTGTTATGGGAATACCTGACACCAAAACCTCTGCCGCCGCTTCTGGATCAACGTAAATATTGAATTCTGCAGCAGGGGTAATATTTCCACCTTCAAAAAAACCTCCCCCCATCATTATAATTTCTTTTATTAGAGTTTTTATTCTTGGTTCTCTTTGAAAAGCCAGCCCTATATTGGTTAATGGACCAAGGGTGCATAGAGTAATTTCATCCTTTGGGTATGATAAAATGGTTTCAATGATAAATTCAATTGCTTCTTTAGATTGTAATTTAATTTTTGGCTTCTCCAAAACTGGACCGTCTATACCAGTTTTTCCGTGCACATGTTCTGCAGTCACTAATGTTCTTTTGATAGGACGGTCGGCTCCAGCGAATACTGGAATTTCAGTGTATCTCGTTAACTCCAATATCTTCCTTGCGTTCTCTGATGTTAAACTTAAAGGCACATTACCAGCTACACAAGTTATACCAAGTATCTCCAACTCCTTAGAAGCAAGGGCTAGAAGGAGTGCTACCGCATCATCTTGCCCTGGGTCCGTATCAATTATTATCTTTTTCTTTATCATTTAACTATCTCACTTGATACTATAACAGTTCATAAATTCTTTAAATTATATCTTCCTAAAAAGATTCTCAAAAAAAAAAATATCATCCAATTCGATTTGCATGATATTTGCATTTACATTAATAATTAAGCAATTTAATTAATAAATATTTTATGTTAACAGCCGTTAAAAAAAATGTAGAATAAACTAAGATGTATTTTGATAGACAGTAAAGTAATGCCAAAAGATTATAAAAAATTTTTAGAAGGACAGACCCTTTCATATTTACTAGCAGAGCCCAATGTTGAGGAGCTCCGGGAGGAAGAGGACGGAACAAAAGACCTCTATGAAATAATAGAAAAAGCTAGCGAAATAAAAAATAACGAATTTGCTAATAATCAACCAAAAATAATGAAACCTAAAGACAAGAATGTAAGGATAGTCAAAAGAGTAGGAGATAAGTCCGCTGGTAAAAGTTCGGCATCAGATAAAGGTTCATCAAAAAATACACCAGCATATCATGCTGAACAGGCTCAGTTATTCGCTATGAGTGCCCTCACTCACATTGAAAGAAACAATAGCACCAAAGCCACATGGAATTCTATCCGAGCCCAAAATGCCATAGTAAATGCAAGGCATCTCATTACTGAAATACAAAAGGAAAACCGATTCGAATCGGATCATTTTGCTAAGAATCTTTCAATTATTGGCAAAACAAAATCTGAGGCAAAATCAGATCTCATAGAATTAATTGATGCGTATGAAGAACTTTTACTGCATCATGATAGGTATGGAGCATTTAGACGCTTAGCTGCCAAAAAATGGGGCCGGCCAGCAATAAAAATTACCATCCAAGAGGTTAATGAAATAACAAAGCTCGTCCATGAAGCATACGCACTTAACCCTGAACGGGTGGATAGATCTAAATCACAGGAATGATTAATTAAAAACCTCTTGTACTACCTTATTTAATCTTTCTAATGCTGCATCAACGTCATAGAGTTTATCTAACCCAAATAAACCAATCCTGAACGTCATAAAATCTTCTTTTTCATCGCATTTTAATGGAACACCTGCAGCTATTTGTATGCCTTTATCCCTAAACTTCTTGCCATTATGGACATCTGTATCATCAGTATAGCTAACAACTACTCCAGGAGCTTCATACCCTTTTGCAGCAACAGAAATGAGTCCCTTTCTAGATAACATGTCTCTTACTTCATTTCCCAAACGCCACTGTTCTTCTTCAACCTTTTTAAAACCAAATTTCTTTGTTTCAATCATTGTGTCTCTAAAATTTTTCAAAGAATCTGTTGGCATAGTAGTATGGTAAGCATGACCATTATTTTCATAAGCAGCCATAATTTCTAACCATTTTTTTAGATCTATTGAAAAACTATTGGAAACAGAATTTTCCATTTTTTCCGAGGCCCTTTCACTCATCATCACTAACCCAGAAGAAGGGGTAGATGACCAGCCTTTTTGAGGTGCAGAAATAAGAACGTCTACTCCTGTTTTTCTCATATCAACCCATGCGCAACCAGACGCTATACAATCCAAGACCATTATGCCGTTGACCTTGTGTACTGCCTCTGAAACTCTGCTTAAGTATTCTTCAGGAAGTATTATTCCAGCAGAAGTTTCCACATGCGGAGCAAAAACCACATCTGGTCTATTTTCTAAAATCTTTGCAACTACATCTTCTACGTTAGCAGGAGCAAAAGGGGATTTGTTTTCATTAGTCTCTTGCCTTGCTTTAACAACAAATAGTTCTTCACAAAAATCACCTGCCTCAAAAATTTGGCTCCACCTATAAGAGAACCAACCATTTCGCACTACTAAACATTTTTTCTTATTTCCAAATTGTCGGGCAACCGCTTCCATGGCATATGACCCTCCACCAGGAACTATTGCAACCTTATCTGCATTATATACTTCCTTAAGCATTGAAGATAAATCTTTCATAACGTTTTGAAAGCTTTTTGACATATGGTTTAGAGATCTATCTGTAAAAACAACAGAGTATTCTAAAAGTCCCTCTGGATCGACATCATCATTTAAGCCAGCCATCATCTTTTCCTTTTTTATATAAACGCCAGATAGATATAACGAAATTTAAGTAATTTCAAATAACATATTTTTCGTTAATTAGAAAAGTGATCTGAATAGGTCTGTCTTAAAATATTCTTTTGTACTTTGCCCATAGAGTTTCTTGGAAGCTCTTTGACAAAAATTATCTCCTTGGGCTGTTTGTATTTAGCTAACTTTTTTTTCAAAAATTCCTGAATAATAGATTTATTTACTTCAGAATTTTCTTTTTTAACAATGACTGCCAGCACACCTTCACCAAAATCTTTATGTGCTACCCCAATTACCGCACTTTCCATAACACCTATTGTTTGATCTATTGCCAACTCTATTTCTTTAGGAAAAATGTTGAACCCCCCAGAAATTATAAGATCTTTATTCCTCCCGACAATTTCAACATAACCAGCTTTATCTTTTCTTCCTAAATCGCCAGTCTTAAAAAATCCGTCTTCGGTAAAATCTTCCTTGGTTTTCTCAGGAAGGTTCCAATATCCTTTAAAAACGTTCTCACCTTTAACTAATATATTACCCACATCTCCATCCTTTAGAGAGACGCCTTCTTCATCCACTATCTTTAATTCAACCCCTTGAAGAGTTTGACCAACTGTTCCTGGCTTTCTTAATCCATAATATGGATTGGAAGTATTCATATTGGTCTCAGTCATTCCGTATCGTTCTAATATTTTGTGACCTGTCTTCTCTTCAAATGATTTATGGGTCTCTGCAAGAAGGGGAGCACTACCTGAAACAAATAGTCTGATAGATTTGGCTCCTTCTTTATTAAGGTTATTTGATCCAAGTAGTCTCACATAGAATGTTGGAACCCCCATCATTACGGTAGCTTTTTCAATTAATCTAGTTACTTCACCAACCTCAAACTTGGGTAAAAAAATCATACTAGATCCCGTAAGCAAAGTAAGGTTAGTAGCAACAAAGAGACCATGAGTATGAAAGATTGGCAAAGCATGTAGCAAAATATCCTGCGACGTAAACTTCCAGGCATCTCTTAAAACCTGGGCATTTGAAATTAAATTCCTATGTGTAAGCATTGCACCTTTTGATCTACCAGTAGTCCCTGAAGTATATAAGAGTGCTGCAATATCGTTCTCATCTCTTTCCGCTACTTGGGTTTTTCTTGGGCTTACTCTCTCCTTAGATGGGAGAGTACCTCCGCCGTTTCTATCCATAGTTTCGATATTTATGTTTTTAATGGATTGAGCTACCTGAATACTTTCAATATTTTTCGGATCACAAATAAAAAGTTTTGCATCTGAATCCTTCAAAAAGAATGCGACCTCTTCCCCTGTATAATCTGGGTTAAGTGGCAAAAAAATACATCCAATTTGAATAGACGCTGCTACTATACTGAGACATTCAACAGATTTGTCCAATTGGAATGCAATTCTATCACCACAAATCAAATCATATTCACTAAAAATTTGGGCATATCTGTGACTTCTCTCAATAAATGATGAATAACTTAACTCTCGGCCATCACTAAAATGAATAAATGTCTTTTGACTTTCTTCGTGTCGTTTAAAAAGCTGATTATAGAGAGGATTCTTTAAAATTTGCATCAATTTGTCCATATTTTCGTGCTATTAGAATATCACTTTTCTTATTTAATACATTACCTGATTTTACTATCTCAAACTTCTCTTTAGATATTATATGCTTCGTCTTACAGACTATTTTACTTTACTCAAATTTTGTATTATTTCCATGAATTGGTTAGTATTTTCTTTTGGAGGAACTATGAAAGATCGAATTTTAGGCCAAAGCGGAACAAAAATTTCTGCACTTGGAATAGGAGCAATGTCATTTTCCGATTTTTACGGAAAATCAAGTACGGAAATTTCTCACTCAATATTATCTGCATCACTAGATCTTGACATTAACCATATCGATACAGCAGACATTTATGGTATGGGTTCATCAGAAGAACGGATAGGGAGTTTTCTAAAAAGAAACCCATCTGCAAAAAATATATTTAAGATTGCTTCTAAGGGAAGCATTACAAAATCTTCTGATGGGAAAACTTTTTTTGATAACTCTAAGAAGTATCTAGAAAGTGCGCTAGAGGCTTCTCTAAAGAGACTGGGTGTAGAAAATCTTGAATTATATTATGTTCACAGACGCGATACATCTATTCCAATAGAAGAAGTAACAGAAACTCTATCAGGTTTTGTTAAACAGGGTAAAATAAATCAATTTGGGTATTCGGAGATTGCACCGACATCATTAGAAAGAGCTAACAAAATATATCCTGTTGGCGCAGTACAATCGGAGTATTCACTGTCAACTCGATATCCAGAGCTAGGTTTATTACAAAAAACAAAATCATTGAAAACTAGTTTTGTGGCGTTCAGCCCCGTAGGTCGCTCACTTTTGACAGACAAACCTCATACAGAGGAAAAAGTCAAAGAAATGCAGTTTTTACAACAAAACCCGCGTTTTATTGAGCCTAATCTGTCTAAAAACATTGAGGCAACTCACGCTTTCCGAGCACTCGCATCCGATTGGGATTTAACTGCTGGTGGCTTAGCCATAGCCTGGTTACTGAACAAGGATAGCCATATTCTTCCCATACCTGGGACGCGATCAGTGCAATACCTTAAAGACATGGCACGAGCATGTGAAAAAAATTTCTCAGAAAATGAAATGAAAGAGATTGAGTCAGTACTTCCTCTTGGGTGGGCTTTTGGTGATCGCTATTCAGTTAATCAATGGGTAGGACCTGAAAAATATTGCTGATTTAGGTATTTTCTTCCTTTGGTCGAACAAAGAATATTCCTACCATGATCAATAAAAAAGAAGTCCAGACAAAATATGAATGTACCTCACTAAGTAAAAATATTCCCCAAACAATACCAAAGAAAGTTACTAAGTATCCTGTTTGGCCTGCAAATACAGATCCTGCATTCCCTATCAAAAAAATAAATGTGGAGTACCCTACTGCTGAAATCGCCCCTATTCCCAAAAGTGAATATAAGAGGGAAGGGTTATCAAACGTCGGTATAAAAAACTGCCCAGAAAAAACAGATAGTGGGAGAGATATAAAGGCTGTAGTTATACTTAAAGCACACGCAATTCTAATAGGTCCAAAGTTTTCTGGTTTTATTTTATCTATATAGATGTTTTCTAGAGCATAAAATAATGCACATAAAAGGGAAAGTAAAACCCATGGAACATCAGATCTTTCTGGCAAACTATTTTCTGGCAAGAGTAAAATTAATAGAGCAATAAATCCTATAATCAACCCAAAGCATCTGAAAAGACCTAATTTGTCTAATCCAAAGCAAAGAGCCAAAATATAGGTAAACATAGGAACTACGGCTACAGATATTGATAAGACCCCTGCATCGAGGTGGAATGCTGCAGTATATAAAATTACATTTGGAAAAATTCCAGCAAGAAAAGTAACTACGAGTATAAATTTGTATAGAGATCTATCTATTTTAAGGCCACCATACTTCCAGATGACAAATACTAGTAAAATCAGACCAGAGACTATGTTTTGCCAGAAGGTTAAACCCAGGGGAGATCCCCCTGATACAGCGGCAATTTTACTAAGAGGGAACGTGAGCCCCCAAGCAATTCCAAGAAAAATTAATATAAGCCAATTCAAATCATACTATCCTTAATTAACAAGGACCTTAGCAACAAATCATTTGACGTAAAGGAAAATTTTCGAAAGGAATAAAGCATCGGAAATTTTCTTTTCTAAAAGAATTGTGTTCAACTAAGGAGTATATCATGCAAGTCGAACCTATAGAGAATAGAGTTGTCTTGGTTGGTGGTGGGCACTCTCACTGTATATTTCTAAAAAGATGGGCTATGAGAAGGGAAAAACCTCCTTCAGAAATTATTCTAATTAATCCAGAGGCATTTACACCTTATACGGGAATGCTCCCAGGGTTAATAAGTGGTTACTACAAAAAGGAAGATGTCTATATAGATCTTGGTAAATTATGCAATTCTTCTGGAGCACGATTTCTAAGGGGACAGGTTGAAAGCATCAACCTAGTGAAAAAAACTTTAACGATCCAAGGAAGGCCTGAACTTTTTTTTGATCTTATATCTATAGATGTAGGAATAACATCGAAACCGAGTGATTTCTTCACCACATCTAAATCGGTAGTGTCTGCCAAGCCATTAGATCAGTTATATTCGAGTTGGAATAACTTCATCTTAAAGTCCACTCAATTAAAAAAGCGAAAAATTAATATCATAGGTGGAGGTTTAGGAGGGGTAGAGCTTGCTTTTTCAGCATATGAACGCTTAGAAAAAGAAAAAATACCTTATGACATTACAATTCTTGATAGAGGGCCTATTCTTAAAAATGAAAGTAGAGGTCTAAAGAGTAGACTTAAGAAATTAATGCAAAAAAATTCTTTCAAAATCATTGAATCGACAAATATTGTAGGAATAGAAGACGCTGGCATTGAGATATCTGATGGCAGCCTTATTGAGAGTGACTTTACTATTTTAGCTTCTGGAGCTTATCCGTATCCTTGGATTAAACAAAGTGGGATACCTTGCATTAATGGATTTATCATAGTCGACAAATTTCTAAGATCGCCCAAATTCCCATTCTTGTACGCCGCTGGTGATTGTGCCCACCTGCAAGAAACACCTAGGCCAAAGGCAGGAGTCTTTGCCGTTAGAGCGGGCCCATATCTGTTTCACAATATATTGGCCACAATAGAAAAAAAAGTACTCAAAAAATTTAACCCACAACGCAATCATCTAAAGCTTATATCAATTGGAAGCCGAAGAGCCATATCTGCTGGAAGAGGTTTTCATTTATCTGGAAGTCTTATCTGGAAATGGAAGGATTTAATTGACAGGAATTTTATGGACAGTTTTTTTAGGCTTCGCCCAATGAGTTACAAGAATCCTAAGAAAAAAAGATACAGTAAAGATAGTTCTGATCAAATGCTTTGTGGCGGATGTGGATCCAAAATAGGTCACGAAATGCTAAAAAACCAAATTGGTAAAATTAACAATGTAAAGGACAAAAATGTACTAAATGAAATTGGTGACGATGCAGCAATAATCAAAAACGGCAAACTAAGGCAAATTATTACTACAGACCACCTTAGAGCTTTTACCAAGGATCCCTGGTTAATGTCTCGTATTACTATAATACACTCTTTAGGAGACATATGGGCTATGGGGGCCAAACCAAATTTTGCATTACTTAATATTGTTATTCCTGAAGCTAGCAAACCTATCCAAGCCAGCTGGCTGGAAGAAATTATGGATGCAGCAAAATATACTTTTTTAGAAGAGAAAATCTCCTTGATTGGTGGGCATACCACCCAAGGGGCAGAATTAACAATCGGAGTTACTCTAATAGGCGAAGTAGGTGGACTTCCACTAGAAATTAGCAAAGCAAAGATAGGGGACAAAATTATTCTAACCAAACCAATCGGAACAGGAGTTTTATTAGCTGGAGAAATGCAAGGATTAACCGCGGGCGATCATTTTATGGATGCTTTGGCATGGATGCAAAAAAGCCAAGCTCCTGTTACAATTCTCTCCGCAGACGTTAATGCCATGACCGATGTAACCGGTTTTGGGCTGATAGGACACCTCATGAATATTTGTGAAGCTTCATCCGTGTCCGCACAAGTTTCAATTAAGAAAGTACCATTACTAAATGGTGCTATTGAGCTTAGTAGCCAAGGTGTAAGATCTACACTTTTCGCAGACAATACCAAGCAAAAGAAAAAAGTAAATGAAATTGAATCTCCAGTTTTTGATTTACTTTTTGATCCTCAGACAAGTGGAGGAATGCTGATATCTGTACCTAAAGAAAGGGTAAAAACCCTCCAAGTTAAATTACGTAAAGCAGGTTTATTAGATTCAGTTATAGGAGAAATTAAGAAAGGAGAACCCGGCATTCTCCTTGAAAATTAACTTAGGGTTTCAAGATTTTTTTAATTTTTTCTGCCGCTCCCATTAAATCTCTTGGTTCCAGATTTTTTAATTCTATTTTCATTACTTCAAGATCTCCATTTTTTTCAGAAGACTGTTTATACCTTGGGTCATAATGATGAATTATCAATTCCTGAGCAAGATCAGCATAGTTCTTGGATTCAAACAAAGAGGACCAAAACTCAATCCTTTCATATCCTTGAATTGGCTTAAGGCTGTTTAATTTTTCCAGAAATCTTTTTTTATCTTTAATCAATTCAAAATATTGCTTCTCTAAATATTTTGCCCTAGCCTTTACTGGTGCTGAAAGAACTATTCGGCAAGAAGATCGCATCTTTTTCCAAAGACTTGAAGGCAATGATATCTTACCAATTTTGTTTGATTCAGCTTCTAAAATCAGAGGTTCATGGAAATCAGATTTCTTAATTTTTTTATAGAGTATACTTTCAAATGCCTTTTGGGTAGGCTGAACATCGTCTAAGGATCCAAATACCGAACCCTTGTGTTTTGCCAAGCCTTCTAAGTCAACTATATTTAACCCTTTTTTTTCCAAGAGTTTAAGGATTTCAGTTTTAGCTGTACCTGTGTTGCCCGATATAAGGTAAATTTTTTGCTTTATTTCATCTTCATAAAGAGATTCATAAATCATTTTACGATACGCTTTATAACCACCTTCAACAACAGATACGCACCAGCCTACTTCGTTCAATATTGTAGCAAATGCTTTAGATCTTTGCCCGCCACGCCAGCAATAAATTAGTGGTCTCCAAGTCTCATTATTTTTTGATAGACCTTTCTTTATATGGTTTGCAACATTCTCTGCTATCAAAGCACTGCCAACTTTTCGCGCTTCGAACGGACTTAAGCTTTTATAGAGCGTTCCCACTTCACCTCTCTCTAAATCAGAAAGAACTGGCAAATTAACAGAATTAGGAATGTGGTCTTCAGTAAACTCTGCAGGAGATCTAACATCAATAATTGAATCAAAATTCAGAGGATTAAGTTCATTCACATCAATATAATTTATTTTTTTCATATTAGGATTGAAGTAAGAAAATATTGAAAGTCTTTAATTATTTAATACTATTCTAAATCCAACTTTGGTACTGCTGAAAGTAGTTTTTTCGTATAATCATTCTTCGGTCTTTCAAACAAGTTAATCCTGTCTGAATATTCAACAATTTTTCCATCTAACATTACAGCTATGCTGTCACACATGTGCTGAATAACGCCTAAATCGTGAGAAATAAATAAATAGGTTAATTCAAATTTCTTCTGCAAATCCGTAAGCAAATTTAAAATCTGAGCTTGCACGGCAACATCAAGAGCTGAAACCGGTTCATCGCAAATAACTAATTTTGGTTGTGTAGATATTGCCCTTGCAATCCCTAACCTCTGCCGCTGTCCGCCAGAAAACTGATGAGGAAAAAGTCTTCTCTGCTCTGAGCGCAACCCTACTGATTGAAATAATTCTTCAATGCGTTCACCGATATCCTGTTTTTTTAAGCCCTTTAAACTAATTAGAGGTTCGGCAACAATGTCTTCTGCTCTTAATCTTGGATTAAGGCTGGAGTAAGGGTCTTGAAATATGAATTGAATATCCTCCCTTAAATTACGAAGTTCCGCCTTACTGGATCCAACAACATCTTTTCCTTCGAATAAAATTCTGCCCGAATAAGATTTCTCAAGTTGGGCAACTGTTAATGCAGTGGTTGTTTTCCCTGAACCACTTTCACCCACTATACCAAGGGTTTCACCTTTTTTCACTGAAAATGACACATCATCAACGGCATACAAATATTTTCCCTGACCAAAAATAGATTTACGACCTATAGGGAACCTAACTTTTAAATTCTCTACTTTTAAAAGTGACTGGTTCATTCTATTTACCTAAATTCCAACAATTTGCCTGATGTCCGCTTGAAATTGATTGTGAATCAGGTTTGGAAGACAAACACTGCTCAACCGACTTATGGCAGCGACTTTCGAATAAGCATTTATTTAAACCAAATGAAGTTAAACTCGGCACAATTCCTGGTATTTCTAATAATCTTTCCCTCACCTCTGGTTGTTTTTCAGTCAAATGAGGAACACAAGAAATCAAGCCTTGTGTATAGGGATGAGCTGGTGATTTTATGACCTGATTTACCGATCCCTCTTCAACTTTTCTGCCTGCATACATAACAATCATTTTCTGTGCCATTTCATAAACTACACCCATATCATGTGTGATTAAGATTATTGCTGTATTAGTCTTTACTCTTAATTCCTTTAATAGTTCAAAAATCTGGGCTTGTACCGTGACATCCAAAGCAGTAGTAGGTTCGTCTGCCACCAAAATTTTCGGTTCACAAGCCAAGGCCATTGCAATCATAACTCTTTGTCTTTGACCACCCGATAACTGAAAAGGGTAACTATGAATTTTATTCTTCGGATCAGGGATTTGAACAGCTTCAATTAAGTCTAATGCTTGTAAGAAAGATTGCTTTCTATTCAAACCTTTGTGTCTCCGCAATATTTCACCGATTTGATCACCAATAGTGTAAACAGGATTCAAAGAGGTCATAGGTTCTTGAAAAATCATAGAAATTTCGTTACCCCTAATTTCTTGTAATCTTTTTTGAGTGACAGAGGCAAGGTCCTCACCCTGAAATAATATTCTACCCGATGCTACACGACTTATCTTTTCGGGCAACAAACCCATAATTCCAAGTGCAGTCATCGATTTGCCACATCCAGATTCGCCTACAAAACTTAACGTTTCTCCAGCATTTAGCTCAAATGAAAGGTCGTCAATTACCGAAGAGGTGCCTTCTCTTGTCTTCAATTCAACACTAAGATTCTCAACCTTCAATATAGGAGCCATTATCTTCGCCTCAATTTGGGGTTTAAAGCATCATTTAATCCGTCTCCAACCAATGAAATAGCTAAGACAGTAATAAAGATTGCCAAACCAGGTACGGTTACCGTGTAACTGGCATCAAGAATATATTGTCTATTTGAACCAATAATTTGACCCCAGCTCACAATATTTGGGTCAGACAAGCCCAAGAAACTAAGGCCGGCCTCAAAAAGTATTGCACTGCCTACCATAAGAGCAGCCTGAACAATAATAGGTGGCAGTGCATTTGGTAAAATAACTGAAAAAATTAATCTAAAATCACTTGCTCCTGAAGCCCTTGAAGCCATAACAAATTCCAGTTCTCTTATCCTCAAGAACTCGGCCCTAGTAATTCTCGCCACAGCTGTCCAACTTACTAAACCTATAGCAATAACAATCATGGGCAGTGAAGCTCCGAAAAGAGCTACAATAACCATTGAAAAAAGAAGTGTAGGCAAAACCTGGAAGAATTCAGTTATTCTCATAAGAATTTCTTCAATAGTTCCCCTATAATACCCAGCCAGGGCTCCAATTGTTATTCCGATTACAACTGACATAAATGCTGCAGATATGCCAACCAATATAGACACTCTTGCTCCATGAATTAGCCCTGCCATAAGATCTCTCCCAAGATAATCTGTTCCCAAAAGAAAACCTTCTTGGCCAGGAGGCGAAAAAGGCATCCAGACCATTTCAAAAGGATCAGTTGGATACAATGATGGCCCAAAGATTGCCAAAATAATTATAATGATAAGAATAATCAAAGCACATACGGCAGAAAAATTTCTGATATACATGTCGAAAACTTCTGAAAGGGGATGACGTGGCTTTTCCTCTTTTTCTTTATTTTCCTCTTTTTTCATTCCGCACCCCGCATTCTTGGATCAATCAACCGAAGAACTAGATCCGTTAAAAGATTTCCAACAATAACTACAAGGGAGGAAAAAAACAGAATTCCCAAAATAGTGGGTGTATCTCTAGAAAGAATTGAGTTAAAGGCCAGCGTCCCCAACCCAGGCCAACTATATACCGCTTCAACTAAAACAGCTCCAGACACAACTGCTGAAAGTTGTAGACCTGCAAGGGTAATAACTGGAGACAGAGCATTCTTTAAAGCGTGTTTATAAATGATTTCGTTTCTAGACAAACCTTTAGCTTTTGCAGTCCTTATATAATCAGCTCCTAGAACTTCCATCATGCTTGCCCGGCATAGTCTTGAATATAAGGCCAAGAATATAGAGGAGAGCGTTACTACAGGAAGAACCAAATGCTTCAACACATCTAAAACTTCAACAAAGAAATTTCCCTCGACCATAACGTCGTACATTCCCGCTACCGGGAAAATTGGAATTTTTAATGAAAATGCTATCAGTAATAAAATTCCAGTCCAAAAAACTGGTGCTGCATAACCAAATAAAGCCAGCATGCTTACAATAAAGCTAGATATCCCATTCGGATTCTTTGCCGATTGAATCCCTAAAAGAACACCAACAACTAGGGCCAATATTTGTGAAGTAATAACTAGTAAAAGTGTTGCTGGTAGTTTTGCAAGAATTAATGTTGTTACAGGTTGAGTGTAAAAATAAGAGTAACCCAAATCAAATTGCGCAACCTTCAAAATATATTGGCCAAGTTGAGTTAGAAACGGTTTGTCCAAACCATAATCAGCTCTTATTTCCTTCATTATTTCTTCGTCAGCACCTCCCATAGTCTGGGCAATTGAGTCAGCTATGTCGCCAGGAGCCAAATGCATCATAAAGAAATTCAATACGATCACAGCCAAGAGTAGAATAGCCGCATAAAATATTCGTTGAATGACAGCAAAAACTAACTTCATAAATGCTCCGAGGAAATTATACTGTAAGGGTAAACTGTAGGGCGTTTTTACGCCCTACAGTCAGCTTGTTTACTTTAAGTATGTCATATCCATTGGTGAGCTGGTGGCCCAGATACCCAACGGAGCACCTCCAACATCATTACTAAAAACAGTATGATACGGAAGAGTATTTGTTGGATATAATGGAAGTTCATCAGCTATAATCTTTTGCATCTTTGAATAAAGTGCAGTTCTTTTAGCTTGATCTGTCTCTTTTCCAGCTTCTTCCATAAGAGCATCTACCTCAGGATTGCTATACTGCTGAGTATTCGACCATATGACACCCTTCTTGATATTTGAACTCTGATAGGTTCGATGAACACCTATAACAGGATCACCCCAGTTAAAAACTGTATCCCAGGTCATATCAAAATCATGTGTACTGATTCTCTTAGCCCAAGTTGGAAAGTCTGCTGAAGCTCGAACTGTAACATCAATACCGATCTTCTTTAGAGCAGCTTTCGTATACTCAGCTCTATCCTTCATTCCTGGCCATCCAAAGTCTACGGTAAGGGCAAACCTCATTCCATCAGAGCCTTTAGTATACCCAGCATCATCAAGAATCTGATTGGCTTTATCTATATCCAAGTCATAGGTTTCTACATTTGGCTCATAATTTGGACCACCGGGATATATTCCAGTTCTGGCGTCTTGAGCTGTCCCCAACATGATTGCCTTTAAGATAAAGTTTTTATCAATGGCATAAGCAATAGCCTGCCTTACACGCACATCGGAGGTTTTGCCTTCTGCGGTGTTAAAAGCCAACCAGTCCAAGGGGCCTATAGCAGCATAGCCGTCAGGTGTAACCGTAAGGTTTGAATTCTCCTTTAGCCTATTAATATTTCTTGCTATTGATTCGAATGCAGAAAACTGAATTTCACCATTTTCAAGTGCTATGGTACGTGCTGCAGGATCCTTTATTATTCTCATCACAATTCTGTCTAGATACGGCCTATTATCCATAAAAAAGTCGTCAAATCTTTCTACAATCACGTGCTCATCAGGAACAAACTCAACAAGTTTAAAAGGTCCAGATCCCACAACATTATTCGAATTTTGGGGATGAGATTTTGGGTCCTGGCCATCACCGTATACATGCTCAGGAATAATAGACATTAATTGAGAGGACATTGCTAAAAATAACGCCGGATGAGGTTGTGACAGCTTTAGAACCGCTGTATGCTCATCAGGGGTCTGTACTTCTATTACAGGAGCAAACATAGTCTTAAATGGATGGTTTGCCTTAATTGTTTCTAATGAAAAAGCAATATCACTAGACTTAATTGGCACCCCATCATGAAAAACAGCATTTTCCTGAAGGTGAAGAGTTACTGTAAGTCCATCATCAGAAACATCCCATGATTTTGCCAAATAAGGCTGAGGATTCCAGTCTTCATCATATCTAATTGGTGTTGCAAATAACTGAGCACCAGGAAACCCTGTCACAATTCCAGATTGGACAGCTGGATTTAAGTGCCTTGGGGTCTGAGCAAGCGCCGCTCTTAACGTTCCACCTCTCTTGGCCTCTTCAGCAGTTACGTAGGAAGTCATAGATACAATTGCTGCTGCAAAAGCCACTATAACCGTAAAAATTTTATTCATATTTTCTCTCCTTACAATTTTGTTTTACAATGCCCGAAAAAAGATTTTATTTTCACCTCTAGCATTGAGAATGATAGGATAATGGTAAAAAGCAAGCGAAAATGTGACTCTTCAAAGATTTTCTTATTCTAAAGTATTGAAAATGAACGAAAAAATACTCTTGCAAACTTCCCTGCAATTCCCCTAAGAATTAATATGAGGTCAAAGAAGGATATTCATATGAACACAGTATTTCAGGTAAAGAAAATTTTAACAATGAATCCAAGTAAACCTACTGCAACACATGTTGCCGTGAATGAGGACAAAATAATAGCAGTGGGATCCCTTGAAGATGTTGCCGCCTGGGGTCCTTACAAGCTAAATGAGGCCTTTTTAGATAAAGTTTTCATGCCCGGGTTTGTTGAAGGCCACTCACACTCCATGGAAGGCACCTTTTGGAAGAAAACTTATTGTGGATACTTCAATAGAAAAGATCCTAATGGACAGCTTTGGGAAGGATCCCAAACACTGGATTCTTTAGTCAAAAGATTAAAAGAAGAAGAGCAGAAGCTATTAGAACCAGAGGCTCCTTTATCTGGTTGGGGAGTTGACCCAATTTATTTTGGTGAGGAAAAAATTAATAGGCAGCTCTTAGACAAAGTTTCAAAGGAAAGACCAATAGGATTATTAAATGCATCAGGGCATATCATGTATGTAAATACTAAGGCACTGGAGCTAGGCGGCTTGGCGAGAGCAGGAATTAACCACCCAGGAATTCCGCTAGATGATGAAGGTTTGCCAGCGGGAGAACTAAGAGGGCCAGAAGCGATGGTTCCTCTTTCTGTCCATGTAGGTCTAGGTAAAGATTTGTTAAATGCTGATGAGGATGGCGTTAGAGGCTTTGCCAGACTATGTGTGCGGGCAGGTGTAACCACAGCCACCGACCTTGCTAATCTGTTGTCAGATGAAACAGTGGAAATGTTAACTCGTGTAACAAGTGAATCAAAATTTCCAGCAAGGATTGTGCCCTTACGATTATTCCAAGGAGTTACGCCTGGCGATCTTGTAGGCCATATCAAGAAGTTGAAAGAGATGAGTACCGACCTCCTGAGATTAGGGCGCATAAAAGTTGTCGTGGATGGTTCTATACAAGGCTTTACTGCTAGACTTAAATGGCCTGGTTATTTTAATGGTTCGCCACAAGGTTTGTGGTATGTAAGTCCTGACCAACTTAGGGAAGTTATAGAATTGACCCTAAAGGAAAATATTCAAATCCATACTCATACCAATGGAGATCAAGCCACTGAGTTAGTACTTGATACCCTAGAGAATGCTTTGCTAAAGCACCCATCTAATGATCACCGTTTTACCCTGCAGCACTGCCAACTGGCGAACAGTTCACAATTCCGAAGAATGAAAAAATTAGGCCTTTGCGTTAATCTTTTCGCAAATCATCTTTATTATTGGGGGGAAGAACACTATGGAAAAACCGTTGGTCCAGAGAGAGCAGAAAGAATGAATTCATGTAAAACAGCTTTAGACAATAATGTACCTTTGGCTATACACTCTGATGCTCCTGTGACACCTCTAGGGCCTTTATTTACCGCCTGGTGTGCTATAAATCGTCAAACAATTTCTGGACGAATTCTAGGTGAATCTGAAAGAATTTCTATTGATCAAGCACTTCGTGCAATTACTCTTGGAGCTGCATATACGCTAAAACTTGATAGTGAAATAGGCTCTATCGAAGTTGGTAAAAAAGCTGACTTTGCTGTTCTAGAGGATGACCCATATGATGTTTCACCAGAAAACATCAAAGACATAAAGGTATGGGGAACAGTACAAAGCGGAAGAATATTTTCAGCAGAAAATATTTAATATGAACACTCCCGTTACTATTCTTAGCGGTTATTTGGGAACAGGAAAAACAACACTTGTAAACCAACTGTTAAGAAAAAACCAAGAGAAGAAAATTGCTATACTTGTTAACGAATTTGGAAACCTTCCAATTGATGAAGATCTAATTGAAGCAAAAGATGAAAATCTAATAAGTTTAGCGGGAGGCTGTATTTGTTGTAGTTATGGCGATGCCCTTACTGAGACTCTTTCAGAGTTAGGTGATAGCGGCAAAGCTATTGATCACATCCTTATTGAAACTAGTGGAGTAGCTATGCCCTCTATGGTGGCCAGCTCAGTTGCTCTTATTCCTAATCTAACAGTTTTTGGTATTATTATTCTAGTAGATACCGACACACTTCTTTCCTTAAAAGATGATCAGTATCTCTCAGATACTATTTTGCGCCAGTTACTTTCAGCGGATTTAGTTGTTATGAACAAAATAGATCTTTCTACTGAGGATAAAGTTATAAAAACCAAGGATTTTATTTCAGAAATTAACTCAAAAGCCGAAATAGTTTTAGCTGAATTTGGCAATCTGGAAAGCGAATTAATTTTTAAATCTTTTGACCCAGAAAACTTTACTGAAGATATACTAGAGCTCCATAACCCGGAAGAACTATATTCTAGCTTTTATTATAAAAGTGCCGAAAAATTTAATATTGAAAAACTTGCTGATTTTTTAATATCTGAAAAAAATCATATTATTCGAGCAAAAGGATTTTTGTGTTCAAAAGACGGCTCAATATTTATTATTCAAACCGTTGGCAAAAGATCCTACATATGTCCCGCTCAGACAATAAAAGAATGTGGAATAGTTGTGATTGGTCTGAAGGATAGAATTAATACCAAAAAATTAGCAGAATTAATGAATGGTTTTGTAGTTAGCTGACCTACTGGTTTACAGCACTAACTATCCAAGTACTAAAATTCATCATAACTCCTTGCTCCGTTTTGAACTTTTCTAACTCTTGACCTAATGCAGAAAAAAATTTCTCTCTGGTTTCAATTCCAGCCTTTTCGACAGGTCCAGACATTGGACCCATTTTACCAAGAAACCGTGCCGCTTCTTCCAAAGTAGGGCCAGATGAATGAGAACAAGTAAAATTTTCGAAATTCACACTAGACCAGCCTGATTCTTCCAGTACTCCCTTTACATAAGCTTTATCTTCAAACGCGAATGGCCCTGGTGACTTCTCAGGTGGATTTGGAGGAAGCTCTAAGAATCTTGATGCAACAGCGGTAGGAAGATCTATCCAGTCATTTTCTAGACGCTCTGCCCAGCAAACAAAAACTATTCTTCCGTTCTTTTTAACGACACTCCTTAAATTCGTAAATGCTTCGACTGGGTCCTCAAAAAACATAACTCCAAACCTACTAAAAAGAGCATCAAATATATCACCATTAAATTTATGTGTCTGAAGGTCTGCCTCTACATATTTAATATTTGATAGGTTTCTTTCTTTTCTCCTTTTTTCCGCAAAATCCAGCATTGGTTGAGAAATGTCATACCCACACACAAGTCCACTCTGCCCGACTTTTTCAGAAAGATTAAAGCTCATACCTCCGGTACCACAGCCAATATCTAAAATTTTTTCACCTGGCCGTGCATCTAAAGTTTCTATCACTTTTTTACTTATTGGTTTGAATAATTCATCAATATTAGGTTGAAGCTCTACCCATGATTTCCCTTTTGATTCGTTCCAAAATTTTCTTTGATCAACATTGACGCCTGTCATTTCCATATTCCGTCCTGCTTTTTCTACTCGTTAAATAAAAACTTTAAGAAGCATATCAAACCATTTATACTATAGTTTAACAATTGCTAATTTAGGTATAGTAATTCTTATAAGCTAAGGGAACAAAATGTCGAAATTAAAACCACCGTTTAGAGCTGACCACGTTGGTAGCCTGTTAAGAGTAGACCAACTAAAAGTTGCAAGAAAAAAGTTTTTCGATGAAGAATCCATATCCCGCGAGGAGCTAACAATAATAGAAAATGAAGCAATCATTGATAATATAAAAATGCAGGAAAATGCAGGCTTATCTGCCATTACTGATGGCGAGGCGAGGCGTTCATTTTGGCATTATGATTTCATGGGTGGCTTGACCGGATTAGATCTAGTAGAGCGTGAAGAGGGAGTACAGTTTTCTGGAATGAAGCTAAGACCTATTTTTCCTACAATAACTGGTTCCCTTGATTTTCCAGATAATCATCCAATGCTTGATCATTATAAATTTGTAGCTGAAAATACAAATATGCTCCCTAAAATTTCAATACCGGGGCCAAGTAGTTGTCACTTTAGAACCGCTTTATCTGACATACATCCTGAAAAATATAAGGACCTTGACCTCCTATGTTCAGATATTTCCAAAACATATAAAAAAGCTGTTTCCGCTTTTTATAATGCAGGTTGTCGATATCTCCAAATGGATGACATTTTCTTTGCTTATTTATGTGACCCTAATCATAGAGAAGCTAAAAGAGCCGAAGGAATGGATCCAGATGATCTTATAAACCGGTACGCAAAAATGATGCATGATGCAATAGTAGACAGACCACAAGATATGACAATCGGGATGCATCTTTGCAGAGGAAATTTCCGATCCACCTATGCCGCAGAAGGTGCTTACGATCCAGCTGCAGATGCCGTTTTTAATATGACTGGAGTTGACGTATTTTTCATGGAATATGATACTGAAAGAGCCGGTGGGTTAGAGCCACTCAGACTTTTACCAAAGGGAAACCAAAGAGTTTTACCTGGTTTCATTACAACAAAATCTGGAAACTTAGAGGATTTAGATGATCTGAAACGTAAATTTGAAGAAGCGTCGAATTTCATAGAAATGGAACAGCTAGGAATAGCCCCTCAATGCGGGTTTTCGTCTACCGAAGAAGGAAATGATCTCTCAATTGACGATCAAAAGCGTAAGTTGGATCTGGTAGTAAAAACTGCGGAAAGCATTTGGGGGGGAGTGAATACCTAAATGTTTTATAAAGGATAGGTAGATGGAAGAAAGTTTTTCAAGAAGGAATATCTTAACGCCTGATGAATTAAGAGCTTTAAATAAAAAGTCCAATTTCGCAGGATTTTTTCAACTTATAAGCCATTTCCTTTCAATTTTTATTGTTGGATTAATTCATTACCATCTCCTTGGGTCTTGGTGGTGTCTTTCAAGTGGTTTTATTCTGGGTGTTTTGATTAATTTTTTATATGCTGGCCAACACGAACTTTCCCATTCCACGGTATTCAAAACTGCCTTTATTAATGAATTCTTTGGCCGAGTAATTGGATTTTTTATGTTTTTTCCCAGAGATTTTGACCAAATTATGCATTTTGCCCATCATAAATTTACTCAAAATTGGGAAAAGGATGGAGAGCTGGCCAGAGAAGCTTTCACGTTGAAGTCATATTTACTTTGGCTATCTGGAATTACTTATTGGAAGAACAGATGGGTGGGAATTCTTAGGCGAGCGTTAGGAAAAATCATTGAGCCCTACATCTTTAAAAGCCAAGAAAGAAAGGTTATTTTAGAATCCCAAATTCATCTCTTAGGGTATGCTACTATTATTCTTGTTTCTTTGTATTTTCAAAACCTGTTTGCTATTTATTTTTGGGTTCTACCAATGGTTTTAACGAAGCCAATTCACCAACTCCAAAATACTATAGAACATTTAGGATTATCTCATGAAGATGATATTTTAAAAAATACAAGGTCCACTAGAACAAATTTTTTCTTTAAATGGCTATGCTGGCAGATGCCTTACCACACCGCACATCACACCTTTCCATCAGTTCCTTTTTGGAAATTAAAACATTTAAATAAAAAAGTAGAAGAGGTGTCCGGACCTGTACATTCTATGGGTTGGCTAGAATTCCAGTTTTCAGTTATCTCTCGTCTTCTCGAAAAAGATGAAAGTAAGTGGCCACAAAATGAAGTCTGGGTTATTTCTAGCAAGGATAATAAGAAACCTATAAAATTAGAAGCATGAAAAAAAATAAGCAAAGGCTCCAAATCTATACGTCTCTTTGGTCTATGAAACCTCATGACAATACCGGAAATATATTATCACACGAAGATATTTGCTTAAAAGTTAAGGATGGGGGTTTTGCGGGACTTGCTTTGGATTTAGGCGCTAGCGATGTAAATGAGGCAAATGCTATTAGGCCTTATCTAGAAAGAAATGACCTTACGCCTTTAATAGTTGCCTTTCCTAAAACTGTTTCTTCTTTTGAAGACACTTTAAAAATGGCGAAAGATTTTGGATCTCCATTTGTTGACGTCATTGGTCAAGTAACTCCTTTGTCAGTTGATGGCATGATTCCGGTTATTAGAGCATGGCTGGAAATGTCAGAAAAAATAGGAATGCCAATCCAGTTTGAGACACATAGAAATTGCATAACTAATGACCTTTATTCAACTCTCCTTCTCTTAGATGCAATTCCTGAAATGCGTTTGTGTGCAGATCTGTCTCATTATGTTGTCGATCGAGAGTTTTGGTTTCCTTTAGGCACCAGAGACTTAAACTTAATTTCAAGAATAATTGAAAGATCAGATAGCTTTCAAGGCAGAGTTGCAAGCCGCCAACAAATTCAACTTCAGTTACATTTTCCGCAAAATCAAAAATGGGTAGAATTATTTAAGAACTGGTGGAGAGAAGGGGTGCACAGTTGGAAGAAGCGAAATTCTGAAGGAGATTTCTTATTCCTTTGTGAATTAGGTCCCCCAGAATATGCAATGACAAACGAATTAGGTAAGGAAATGTCGAATAGATGGGAAGAATCTCTTACTATTAAGTCTTGGATAGAAAAAATCTGGGCAAATACAAACTAGTTTTAATTATTTAAATTCTAATGAATTTTGAATTCTCAATTTGGGTTAATAAAACTCCTATCACAACTAAAATTAACGCCCAAAACTGTACCCATATCCATGAACCTCCAAGTAGAAAAACAAAGAGCATAACGTAAAACGGGGCGGAATTCATATGAATTGAGGCCATTGCAATGCCTAGCTGAGAAACACCTTTTATCCATAATACTTGAGAAATAGAAATGCCAGTCGCTGCAAAAATCAGAATACATAAAACTTGAGAAATATCCAGAGACTTTAAGATTTGACCCATATCAATTCCATTATTTAAAGCAAAATATGGGATACTAACAGCTAATCCAGCTCCAAGAATTGATATCGATCCTTGTGCAAGGTTGCTAAAGCCTGGTAAACTTTTTGTGATTTGACGTGAGGCCCATGCAAACAAAATGACTGCAGGTAGCGCAATCAGTAGGCCCAAGGCATTATAGCCTCCACCGCCAGAACCCAAAGTCATAACTAACCCTCCTAGGATAGAAATAAAAACACCTACAATAAATCTAATATTAAGAGACCTCCCATCCATAATTATTTCAATCATTGTCGCAAAAATTGGCATAAACGCTGCTGCTATGGCTACAGTAACGGCGCCAGATAAACTTTGTGCAAAAATGAAAAAGCACCCCCCTAGACCAAAACCAATACCACCTATTATAATGGCTTGAAGCCAGGGGAATTTTTTCACTTCTTTAGTGCCTTCAAATGTCAACCAGATGGCTAATGTTATTACTGAGGCGATAACAAGACCGAAGGCATACAAAAACAATGGGTCCCATATCTTAAGCAATATGTCTTTAGCTGGAAAACTGGCTGCCCATAATATCATTGAGGATATACAAAAAAGATTCGAATATAATTTTTTCATAATCCAGACGACTCCCATCAGCTGAAAACCTATAGAAAAATATTGGCAAAAAGTTATCTATAATGTTTGCGACATAAATGACGATTTCAGGAATTCCGAAAGATATCTTTTAATTCATCGTTACGAAATTTCAAAAACTTATTCTCCCCCAGCATAAACCAGTCACTCAGAATTCTTTCATATACAGACCTATAATCCATGGTAAAAATCATATCACCCTCATTTAAATTTCCCAAATCAGGATGAACTCCCCAGAAACCACCTTTTACTGTACCTCCAAGAAGAAAATGAGGGGCTGCAGTACCGTGGTCCGTTCCCTGGGTATAATTTTCCGCTGCCCTTCTTCCAAATTCAGAATATGTCATTATTAAGGTGTTATCCCACTGATTTATCTGTTTAAGCGCTTTGGAAAACCCTGCAGTCGCTCTAGCTAAATTTCGCAATCTATTTCTATGACGCCAAGGCTGCCCTTCGTGAGTATCGAAGCCTCCAATTTTTACCTTCAATATGGGGGAATTAATGCCAGCATTTATCAACAAGATGGCTCTAGAAAACTGGGCTCCAAGATCTCCTCCCTCTATTCTAAACTCGCGCGCATGTGATTTTTTCAATTTTCTTGAAATAGACTCCATGGAGGAATTCAGAGTATGTGCCCTATCAAGAAGCATTTGTAAGGCCTGATTTTCAGTTTTCATGTTAGGAACGTCGTCCGACGTTAATTCCATAAACTGCTGAGCTGAAGTCATTGAAAGCCACACACCAGATGGGGAAGAAAAAATACCCATTCCACCATCTAGACTAATACCGTGCGCTTCCAGTTGCTCTTGACCAGGCAAATTCTCTACATCCTCAGTCAACCATCCTGTGCGCCCAGAAACATTTCCATCTCCCCCAGTCTCCCAAAGAGCTATTGATTTGAAATGAGAACGATTGGCGCCTGGATAACCCAGTCCATGGACAACAGCCATTTCACCCGATTCCCAAATTCGCTCCATTGGCTCCATTGCTTCGTGAAGCCCAAAATCATTTGAAAGCGAAATAGTTTCTGACTTATCTAATCCTATATTTGGCCTTAATTCCTTATAACGGTGGTCCTTATTGGGAATTACGGTATTCAGTCCGTCATTGGCACCAGACAACTCTATAAGAACCAATCTCCGCCCTGATTTTTTTGCTGCGTGCGCTATTTTAATAGGAACAACAGGAATCATTAGTCCCGCCGTAAGTATCTTTAAAGCTGTCCTTCTATCCATATTCCGTCCTCTATTTCAAATTATAAACGGGATCAGTAATTATTTCAGAAATATCTTTACTGTTTTTGGCAACAATCACCGGATCTGTGGCTAAAAATACATTCTGAAATGCTGAAAAATATTCCCTTTCAAATGACTTTCCTATTTCAGCAAGGCTAGTTATTGGCCTGGCACCTGCAGGGTATGGGTAAGACATATCTATTGCCCCCATCATTGCCATCATACTTGCATTTTCGCTTTGTGGTCGAACTATTAAAGGATTTGAACCTGCTGATTTCACATATCGGGTTTTTGGCAATGTTTTTAAAACATAATCTAGTGTTTCCTTCCAACCTTCAGTCCTCTTCCTTTCCACTGCCCTTTTCCATTTCCTTCCATTCTTTAACTCCTCTAACATTTGAGGGAATGATGCCCATAAGGCATCTACAAACTTTCTGTCTACCTCAGTCAAACCCCAATAATGTGCTTCATGATCCTGATCATTTCTTCGAATTAATGAGATTTTTATATCTTTTTGAAATGGCGGTTTATTATTCCTATGTGTCCTCTGAGGCCATTCATTTCTGAAGCAGTCTGGATAACAATCATCTGATGACAACATTAAAAATATATCATCATTTTTTCTCCTGACAAATTTTATCCTAAGAGCGTTATAATGAATATTATTAAAGGAGGGATTTAAAAGATTTATTGAAATGTCATTCCAGTCTCTATTCTTTTTAAAACGGTTCATCCAGGCTAAACCTACCCGTTCTACGTACAATTTATCTTTCATATTGGAGTCAGACCCATGTCTATTGCTATCTTCCTCCAATGAAATAGATTTTTTCATTCGCACCCACCCAGAACAGTACAATTTCCCACCTTTACTACTGCAATTATTTCCATGCTGAGTACCACTGCTAGCAAGAAATAAGTCACCATCAACCTTGACCCAATCAACAAAGAAATTTCTATCACCACCTTGGCTTCCACCCGGTCCACAACAGTGATCATTAAGAAAAGCTACCTCCACAGTGTCAAATTCTTTATCATTTTCAATATTTAGATTCAGTGTTTGCCAAGGAAGCTGGGAATCCTCTTCAATTCTACCAAACTTTTCAGTATCGTGCCCATTTTTTGATTTATGCTTAGAAGCATAAATTATCCCGTTTTTCTTTAAACGAATTTCGAAAAGTGATGGCCCCTGATAATCTTCAGAAGCATATCGAAGCGTAATCGACCTTTTTGTCATTTCAGTTGGGACATCAGTTGAATTAACCATATTTTCTACCTCAGAGCCTAATGAAGAAAAGAAATTCTTGGCTAAATAAGATCTGTTTAAAAGGCCTGATGGCGTAATCCAACTCTGACCACCTGACCAACCTGCTACATTAGGATGCTCGAATAAATTTTGCCCTAACATAGCTAATTTGTTTGGCAAAGAAGCCCAATCTGATGGCAGAAATCCTGTTGACCTAATGGTACCCAATAAAAAGTCAACAGGGGACTTTACTATTGTTGCACGAGTTTTCTGACTCCAAAAAGCTTTTGATGTCAAAATAGCTCTGTAAAGAGTCCTAACATCGAAATCACTTTCTTTAAATTTTTTGGAAATTTCTGAAATCTCATCATTATTTTCAATGACTTCCGAAACAAAATGTCTCCAAAATTTTCTGACAATAAACTCATACGATTCCGGTTGTTCAAATAATAAGTCGACAAATTGATCGCCATTAAAATCCCCTGATTTTCCAAAAATGGTTTTTGTTCCATCATCATGATTCCAGCCGTTAAAATAAAACGAGGTATTTCTCAATTCATTTACAGAATACCCTGTTAAAGCTCGGGCGCCTTCTTTTACTGTTTTCTCAGAATAATTCCCTTCTCCCAGAACAAATAATTCCATTAATTCGCGAGACAAATTCTCGTTTGGTTTTCCCTTTTCGGACCTATCATTATCAAGATAATTCAACATGGCAGGGTCACGGATTACTGCTTTGGTTAATATTTTGAAATTACCAATTCCTAATTCCCTAAACATCATATTCTGCCTGGCTATAGACGTTGATTGTTCATTTATGGCAGAATATGCTGACACAAAGTGATTATGCCAGAAAAGAACTAAACGTTCAGTTTGGGGCGATGGTGTTTCTATGATCTCCCTCACCCACCAAAGCCTATATTCATTCATTTCTCGATCTCGCGCTACACGAAAAGCCTGCTCTTCTTCACTATTTAAATCGCCATCAATCCAATAGGCTGGATTCGGCCCTTCAAGAAATTTTGGCAAAGGAAGCCAACTTTCAGTGCGAATTTCATTTATGATATGACTTACAGCCTCTGAACGTTTTAGACCTATGACTTTCTTTAGGTCATTAATATTTGCCCCTATGCCAGCTCTCTCTAACAAATGTCTCGCATCATCTAAGGTAACTTTTTCTTGAAGGTAATCGGCATTTCTCTCATCAGCTTCCCTTTGTTTATTCCAGAGAGTAAAAATCAATTGTACTGCGTTTTCGTAATCTACTGATTCTAATTTAAGCTCCTGCTCATCAAGAAATTTCTTTAGAGCATTCTCTGTTCGCCCGCCCCAAAGACCATCCGCTTTACCAGGCTTGAAACCAGTTAGAATCAATGCTCTTTGAAGTTCTTCAACCTTTGGATCATAATTTGAAGCATAAGCAGATCCAAAGAAAAGCAAAAGAAAAGTAAGGATGACAGGCAGAGTTGACTTTAAAATAAAATGAAATTTCATATTAAAACTCGAAAAGTTATATATTATTTTATCATTTAGATCTTTTGGTGCAATAATATAAAAATGGAATCACAAAAAACATTATTACTCTCAAATCTAGCAGAAAGTATAGAGAATAAGAGAGATGATCTTATTGCCTTAACGCAGGACTTAGTAAAAATCCCAACTTTAAATCCGCCAGGAGAAAATTACTTAGAAATTTGCGAATATCTAAAGGACCGCCTGAAAAAATCAAATTTTAATATTGAACTTATTAGAGCAAATGGCTCTCCAGGTGACTCAGATAAATTCCCCAGATGGAATATAATTGGCCGGAGAGAAGGTTCAGGTAAAGGTGATTGTGTGCATTTTAATTCTCATACTGATGTTGTTGATGTTGGGTCAGGCTGGTCTTTCGATCCATTTGGCGCAGAAATAAATGATGGAAGAATTTATGGCCGAGGCACTTGTGATATGAAGGGTGGATTAGCTTCATCAATAATCGCATGTGAAGCATTTCTCGAATTATGCCCCAACTTTAATGGAGCAATAGAAATTTCTGGCACTGCCGACGAAGAAACAGGAGGCTATGGAGGCGTGGCCCATCTTGCCGAAAAAGGTTATTTTTCACCAAATCGAGTGCAGCATGTAATAATACCTGAGCCCTTAAATAAAGATAGGATTTGTCTTGGTCATAGAGGTGGATGGTGGGCCGAAATTGAAACTTTGGGAAAAATAGCTCATGGCTGCATGCCATTTTTAGGAGATTGTGCAGTAAGGCATATGGGTGCTGTTTTGGAGGAATTTGAAAAAAATCTTTATCCTAAACTTCAGAACCGTAAAACGGAGATGCCGGTAGTTCCAGAAGGGGCCCGACATTCAACTATGAATATTAATTCCATTCATGGAGGACAAATAGAGCCCGATCCAGATACAGATGCTCTGCCATCACATTGCGTGCCAGATAGTTGCCGAATTATAATTGATCGAAGGTATATAATAGAAGAAACAGCAGAGAGTGTTAAAGAAGAAGTGGAAAGTCTTCTGAACAAAGTGAAAGGTGAAAGAGACTCATTCGAATATAAGATAAAAGAGCTAAATCGCGTAATCCCGAGCATGACTAATAGGGATGCTCCAATCGTTAGATCCGTATCGAAATCAATAAAAAATGTTTTAGATAAAGAGCCGAATTACGTTGCGTCTCCTGGTTCTTATGATCAAAAACATATTGACCGAATCGGAACTTTGAAAAATTGTATAGCATATGGGCCTGGAATATTGGAGCTAGCCCATCAACCAGATGAATACATAGAAATTGAGGATATGATCGACAGTACGAAAATAATGGGCAATACTCTAATTGATTTACTCATTAGTTAAGAAACCAAAATTTGGAGGAAATTATGAATTTATTTAAAAGTAAGTTAGCAACGCTAAGTGCCCTTGCCCTTGCTGCGAGCATAAGCTCTGCCAGCGCAAAGGATACAATAACCGTTGCAATGCAGTTGGAACCACCACATCTCGACCCAACTAGTGCCGCAGCGGGCGCTATCGATAATGTTGTTTATTCAAATATTTTTGAAGGATTAACCCGCTTTATGGCTGATGGTTCAGTCGTTCCAGGCTTAGCAGAAAGCTGGTCTATCTCAAGTGATGGTCTTTCATACACCTTTAATCTACGCAAGGGTGTAAAATTCCATGACGGCACAGATATGGATGCTAATGATGTCAAATTCTCATTAGACAGAGCTAGGGCAGAAGATTCTACTAACGCACAGAAGGGCCTGTTCAAGGGAATTGAAAGCGTTTCGGTTGCCGGCTCTCATACTGTTGAAGTCAAGCTATCAGCACCAAACGGGAAGTTTTTATTTAATATGGCATGGGGTGATGCGGTAATTGTAGCACCTGAAAGCATTGAAAACATAAAGACAACTCCAATTGGCACAGGTGCATTTAAATTTGCAAACTGGGTTCAAGGTGACAAAATCGACATAACAAGAAACGATAATTACTGGGGAACTCCTGCAATATTAAGCGCAGCGACTTTCAAGTTTATCTCTGACCCGACAGCGGCTTTTGCTGCTATGATGGCTGAAGATGTTGACGCTTTTCCAGGATACCCAGCGCCAGAAAATTTAGCTCAGTTTGACGCTGATTCTCGTTTTCAGGTTATTATAGGTTCTACCGAAGGAGAGACTATTCTTTCTACTAACAATAAAGCAGAGCACCTCAATAATGTTAAGGTTCGCCAAGCAATCGCTCATGCTATAAATAGGCAAGCAATTGTTGATGGTGCAATGTTCGGTTACGGAACTCCTATAGGAACACATTTTGCTCCTCATAATCCTGCCTATGTTGATTTAACGGGCAATTCGAATTATGACCCTGATAAAGCAAAAGCTTTATTGGCAGAAGCAGGCTACCCTAATGGCTTTACCACAACACTAAAACTTCCACCTCCTTCTTACGCGCGCCGAGGAGGAGAAATAATAGCTGCTCAACTTCGGGCCGTAGGTATAGAAACAGAAATATCTAATCTCGAATGGGCTCAGTGGCTTGAGCAGGTCTTTAGAGGAAAAGATTATGGCTTAACTATTGTAAGTCATACGGAGCCGATGGACATAGGCATTTATGCAAATCCGGATTATTACTTCCAGTATGATAATAAAGTATTTCAAGATCTTATGGAGGAATTAAACAATACTACAGATCCGGCTGGAAGAACAAAGCTTTTACAACAAGCTCAAAGAATCATTTCTGAAGATTATGTAAATGGTTATCTTTTCCAACTTGCTAAATTAGGTGTTGCAAAAGCTGAAATTATGGGTTTATGGCCAAACTCACCTACCCAAGCTATTGATCTAACAAACGTTCACTGGCATTAATTTTATCAGAACCTCCAGCTTCTTTACAGAAGCTGGAGGTAAAATAATATGCTTCGATATACCTTAAAGCGCCTACTCTCACTAGTTATTAGCTTAATTATAGCTAGCTTTGTTATATTTTTTGTTATTGAAATTGCGCCAGGTGATCCCGCGTCTTTTATGCTGGGAATTAACGCTCAACCAGAGACATTGGCTGCCTTAAAAGAAGAACTAGGATTAAATATTCCCAAGCATGAAAGATATTTATCCTGGGTAGCTGGAATGTTGTCTGGAGACTTTGGAATGTCTTATACTTACCGAACGCCAATCAATCAAATGATCGCTGACAGAATGTGGGTATCTCTTCCCCTTGCTGTCTACGCCTTACTAATTTCCACATTACTTGCATTTCCTGTTGGCATTTATGCTGCTACGAATCGAGGAAAAGGAGGAGATATCACTATCATGGGAGCTACACAGCTAGGAATAGCCGTCCCAAACTTTTGGTTTGCTATGATAATGGTTTTAATTTTTGCGATAAATCTTAGATGGTTTTCTGCTGGAGGTTTTCCGGGGTGGGAAAAGGGGTTCTTCTTATGTTTAAAGTCTCTTACATTGCCTGCTTTGTCTTTAGCCTTACCCCAAGCCGCTATTCTTTCAAGAGTAATGCGGTCTTCTTTGCTTGACGTGTTAAGCGAGGATTATATCAGAACTGCCAGAGCCAAGGGCTTGAATAAAAGGCAGAGCCTTTGGAGGCACGCTCTACGTAATGCAATGATACCTGTGTTGACAATTATAGGATTACAGTTTGCCTTCCTCATGGCTGGCTCAATAATAATTGAACAAGTTTTTTTTCTACCTGGACTTGGTAGATTAGTATTTCAAGCAATTTCACAAAGAGATTTAATCGTCGTGGAAAGTGTTGTAATGATCCTTGTCTTTGCAGTAATAATAGTAAACTTTATCGTCGATTTATCTTATGCAGCAGTGGATCCACGGCTTAGGAACCGCGTTTGATGGAAAAAGTTTCTATAGCAACTATTGGGAAATATAGAAATCTAATTATTGGATCTATGCTATCTCTTCTTTTTCTATCAGCTGCATTGATATCTTTTCTATGGACACCTTTTGATGTCACAGAAATAGATATCACAAACAAACTTAAAACACCTGACCAAATCTATTGGCTTGGAACTGATCACTTCGGACGAGATATCCTTTCAATGATAATGGTAGGAGCAAGAACATCTATAGCTGTAGCGCTTGTAGCTGTAGGCATAGGAATAGTCATAGGTACACCTTTGGGCTTACTTTCTGCTTCAAGAAAGGGAGGATGGATAGATGAGTTTATTATGAGGGGAAACGACTTGGTTTTTGCTTTTCCCTCTCTTGTTATAGCAATTTTGATTACTGCGGTTTTTGGAGCAGGGGCCTTAAATGCTATTATAGCAATTGGTATCTTTAACATTCCTGTTTTTGCAAGAATAACACGAGGAGCAGCTTTAAGCATTTGGGAAAAAGAATTTATTTTAGCTGCACGAGTTGCAGGAAAATCCACAACTAGAATTTCTTATGAACATATTCTTCCAAATGTAATGAACTTATTAATTGTCCAGGGGACAATACAATTTTCGCTAGGAATTTTAGCCGAAGCTGGCTTAAGTTATGTTGGTCTAGGTGCTCAACCTCCAATGCCAAGCTGGGGTAGAATGCTAGCAGACGCACAAACAATGGTTAGTTTTGCACCTCACCTTGCATTAATTCCCGGCACTGCAATAATTTTAACTGTTCTTGGCCTCAACCTAATGGGCGACGGAATGAGAGATATTTTTGATCCTAAATTAAGAAACACAAGAGCATGAGTTTACTGAAAATAGAAAATTTATCGGTAAGTATTAATTCTCAAAGAATTCTGGACAATATTTCACTTGATGTTGAAAAAGGGGAAATTACTGCAATTACTGGAGAATCTGGATCTGGAAAATCCATGACTGCATTTGCAGTTATGCAACTCTTGCCAAATGGTTCATCTCAAAACGGTAAGATTTTACTCAGCGACCTAAATCTGCCCTCTTTAACAGAAACTGAGCTATGTAAAATTCGAGGAAGTCAAATAGGAATGGTTTTTCAAGAACCAATGACGGCCTTAAACCCTCTGAAAACTATTGGAAATCAAGTAGCTGAAACAGTCAGGTTACATAGGAGTGTGACTTATTTTGAAGCTCTAGAAATTGCCAAAGCTACATTAAATCGCGTAGAATTGCCTCCTGAAAATTTTCCTCTATCCTTATATCCATACCAACTATCTGGAGGTCAAAGGCAAAGGGTCGTCATTGCGATGGCCATTGCGTCTAAGCCAAAATTGTTAATAGCGGATGAACCTACTACTGCACTGGATGTCACTACTCAGGCTCAAATTCTTCAATTATTAAAGGATCTTGTAGATGATCTTAATATGGGAATGATAATGATCACCCATGACCTTGCGGTAGTAAATAACATGGCCAACAATATATCTATCATGCACAAAGGAAAAATTGTAGAAAAAGGACCAGCCGAAAAGATTTTCACTGAAATGAAGCACCCTTATACTAAGATGTTATTCAATGCTTCTAATCACAAAGTGAACCTACCAAAGCAAAATACTAACAATCCACTATTAGAAGTAAAAAACTTAAGTAGAGATTATGTTCTTCCACGTACTAAAATTTTTTCGAAACCAAAAATTGTTCGAGCTGTTAATAATGTTAGCTTCACATTAAATAAAGGTGAGCGTTTAGGTCTTGTCGGTGAATCAGGTTGTGGAAAATCCACTTTGACAAGAGCTTTACTAGGTCTCGAAGAAATTCAAGAGGGAGAAATTAGAGTTTCAGGTGGGGTAGTATCAAAAAATAATGAAACCAGTTTTGCCTCAAAAAAAAATATGCAGGTAGTTTTTCAAGATCCTTTTGGGTCATTCAATCCTCGTCACAAAGTATCAAAACTTATATCGGAGCCATTATTCCTGGATAAAAAAATAATGAAGAAAGAAGAACTCAATGATCTTCTAATAAATACCTTAATATCGGTTGGGCTAAGTGCAGATGATAAAAATAAGTATATCCATGAATTTTCTGGAGGACAAAGGCAACGAATTGCCATAGCTAGAGCACTTATAGTTAAACCGGAAATAATCATCTTCGATGAAGCTGTTTCAGCCTTAGATGTGTCTGTGCGTGCACAAATACTTGATCTTCTTGCCAACCTCTGCAAAACACTTAATCTAACCTACATATTCATTTCTCATGATTTATCAGTTGTTAGAACTATCACAGATAAAGTAATGGTTATGAAAGACGGAGAGATAGTTGAATCTGGAAAGACAGAAAATATTTTAACCAACCCAACACATAACTATACGAAGAAATTAATTGAAGCGGCTCCATCTTTGCCCGAATTTTGTTGAATCTAGGAGAACTCGAATGAATTTATCTGATCTTACATTTAATCCGAAGAAATGTTTCATTGGAGGTAAATGGGTACATTCGGCAAGTGGGGAAACAATACCTTTACTGAACCCCTCCACTGGAGAAATAATTTGTGAAATTTCCAGAGGAAATAAAACTGATATAGACCTTTCAGTTACTGAAGCTCGAAAAGCCTATGAGGGTGAATGGGGTAAATTTACAGCTATAATGCGAGGTAGAGCCTTAGTAAAAATGAGCCAACTGGTTCTTCAAAAAGTAGATTACTTGGCAGAACTTGAGGCAATTGACGTTGGAAAGCCATTAAAACAAGCTAAAGCAGATGCTATTGCCTTAGGCCGTTACCTTGAATTTTATGGTGGAGCAGCTGATAAGATTCACGGAGAAACAATACCTTATTTAGATGGTTACACTGTATATACCCTTAGAGAGGCTCATGGCGTTACTGGCCACATAGTTCCTTGGAATTATCCTATGCAAATCATTGGTAGATCAGTAGGCGCCGCCTTGGCCATGGGGAATGCAATTGTTCTAAAGCCGGCTGAAGAAGCATGCCTTACAGCACTTGCCTTCGCTGAAATTGCCAGAGAAGCTGGCATCCCAAAAGGTGCAATAAATGTGGTCCCCGGCTTTGGGGAAGAAGCCGGAGCTTCATTATCTTCCCACGCTGGAATTAATCACATTTCTTTTACCGGTTCGGTGAAGGCCGGTTCCCTTGTACAGGCAGCTGCAGCAGGAAATGTTGTCCCCGTAACATTAGAACTTGGAGGCAAATCTCCACAAATTGTTTTTGAGGATGCCAACCTTACTAATGCCCTTCCTTTTCTTGTTAATGCGGGCATTCAAAATGCTGGACAAACTTGCTCAGCTTCGTCCCGAATACTCGTTCATGAATCAATCTATGACAACGTAAGCAGTATGATGGCCAAGAAATATGAAGCTTTAATTGTTGGTTCGGCTATTGACGATCTGGATGTTGGGCCATTAATTTCAGAGCGACAAAAAGATATTGTCTGTGGTTTTATTAAAGAAGGTAGAGACTTAGTAAAGGTGGCCGAGGGTACTATAGCTCAAAATGTAAATAATAAAGGCTATTTTGTTCTACCGACCTTATTTGGCAAAGTTCCATCGAATCATAAGCTTGCACAAGAGGAAATTTTTGGCCCAGTTCAAACCCTAATACCTTTTAAAGACGAAGACGAAGCTATTGCGATAGCCAATGGCACAGATTATGGGTTGGTTGCATCCATTTGGACAAATGATGGATCTCGTCAAATGCGGCTTGCCAAAAAAATTGATACAGGACAAGTCTTTATCAACAATTATGGAGCAGGTGGAGGTGTGGAGCTTCCGTTTGGAGGCGTAGGAAAATCCGGCCACGGTCGTGAAAAAGGTTTTGAGGCTCTTTATGGTTTTTCAAAATTAAAAACAGTAGCTGCGTATCATGGATAAAATCAAATTTTTTAGCAAGGGCATACGTTATGAAAACAGGATCTAAGAACCTAATAACTGACGTCATGGGAATTAAGGTTGGAAATGCGTCAGATAGAGATTTGCGTTCAGGAACGACAGTTCTTTCAGGGACAAGCCAGCTTACAGCCTCTTACCAAGTAATGGGGGGGGCGCCAGGAACAAAAGACACAGATTTATTAGAGCCGGACAAAATAGTTAAAAAGATCGATGCTGTAGTTCTTTCCGGAGGTTCTGCCTTTGGTTTGGATGCATGTTCTGGGGTAATGGAAATTCTGCAAAAAGAGAGAAAGGGATATAAAACTAGAAGCGGTTCAGTAATACCTATTGTCCCTGGGGCTATAATTTTTGATCTTTACGCTGATCAACATGAAAAATGGGATTCTAATCCTTATAGGGCTCTTGGGGCTAAAGCCTACCAGAACATTTCAGAAAATTTTGAATTAGGAAGTGTTGGAGCAGGAACTGGTGCTTTAACTGCTTCTTTTAAAGGGGGATTAGGGTCAGCGTCAATTGTATTGAAAAATGGTGTTACAGTAGGCGCTTTAGTTGTAACAAACCCTGTTGGAAGTGTAACTACCCCAAGTGACAAATATTTTTGGGCTTCCCCTTTTGAAATAAACGGTGAATTTGGAAATTTAGGACCAGATACAAATAAGAACTTAATTTCAGAAAATATTTTTAATAGCAGAAAATCTAATATCCAAAGTTTTAATTTAGAAACATCAAGTACCATAGAAAATACTACGATTGCTATTGTGGCAACCGATGCAAATATAAATAAAGCCGAATGCAAAAGAGTTGCAACAGTAGCTCACGATGGCATTGCTAGAGCAATAATCCCTTCTCATACTCATGCAGATGGTGACTTGGTCTTTTGCGTTTCCACTAATTTAAAGCAGTTAAATAATCCTATTATGGATACACTTGAAATAGGAGTTGCCGCTTCTAACTGTCTTACTAGAGCTATCGCAAAATCTATTTATCATACCCAACCTTCGGATAATGATTTACTACCCTGCTGGGCTAACTATAATTGACCCATGACTAATACCGATTGTCTAAAGAATGAAATCACATCTACAAACCATGAAACGACTTCAGGAATTAATGATTTTATCCAAGGGTTTCTTTCATATGACAAAAAAGCTTCAATAATTGTTGAAACTGCTGAAAAGGATCCCAAAAACTGTCTGGCTAATGCATATGCTAGTATGCTTTGGATGTTTCTTGAATCACCAGAAGCACCTGAAAAAGCCAAACCATTCCTAGAAAAAGCCAAAGAATCAAAGACTTTCGCAACCAAGCGCGAATCTAAAATAGTGGACATAGTCCATGATTGGGCAGTGGACGATATCCCAAATCTACTAAGAAAATGTGAGAATCTCTTGGACATATACCCTAGAGATTTAGTCGTACTGAAGCTTGCGCAAACCCATTATTTTAATATTGGAGATTCAGCTGGCATGTTGCGTGTAGCTCTGAAAGGCTTGCCAGAAGGGGAGAAAAATCCATACCTGCATGGCATGATAGCTTTTGGTTATGAACAATGTCACCTGATTAGAGAAGCAGAAGAAAGTGCAAAAAAAGCTATGAGTATAAAGTGGAATGAGCCCTGGTCTCATCATGCTCTAGCTCACGTTATGCTAACTGAAGGAAGGGTAGAAGAAGGTATTGCCTTCTTAGAAAGTGTTTCTGAATCATGGAAAGGCTTAAATTCTTTTATGTATACACATAACTGGTGGCACCTGGCTTTGTTTTACCTTAGTAAAGGACGAAATAAAGATGCCCTAAAAGTTTATGATAATCATGTTTGGGGTATAGAAAAAAACTATAGCCAAGATCAAATTGGAGCTACATCACTCCTTGCGCGCATAGAATTTTCCGGAGTGGACGTTGCAGGTCGATGGGAAGATTTAGCCAAATATATCTCTATACGATCCAAAGACACAACTAACCCTTTTAATACAATGCAATATTTATTTGCATTGGGTAAAGCAGATCACGACAGCTTTCATGAGCTTCTGCTTGAA
>Ga0208277_1000104_pt1 | contig 47337 bp, 41 predicted proteins | sample ETNtaG_5_FD_185782 | JGI IMG/M metagenome (GOLD analysis project Ga0208277, IMG submission 185782) | Marine microbial and viral communities from oxygen minimum zone, Eastern Pacific Ocean - ETNP201406SV205 (SPAdes) (version 2) | ecosystem: Environmental > Aquatic > Marine > Oceanic ...
GTTATGATATTGTGAATCTGTTAAAATCATCCGGAACAACCACGTCCGCTTTCACTGCACCCTCAGGAGTTAGCTTAGGTACGGACGATGTCACCGGAGCATCTATTTTAAATATTCTCCAGTTAGGTGTAGATGTTATAGCTGACGATACAACAAGGGCGACAGCGATCACGAGTTCAAAAAATAATCTTGATAGCGCTTCTGCGCTGTTGCATCCTTATCTGAGTGATAACAGTTCTCCTCTAACTACTGACGAAATTTTTCTTAATACTTTTGCACTTTCATTTGCAATGCAGTTAAATCAGATTATTCTTTATGACAATGCTACAACCAGCTCAAGCAAAATCCCTAGTGGGGACTCTCTTTCATGTGCTGCGGTAAGTGGTGCGGATGGTGCGGATGCATCCGCAATGCTTAAGGCAATGGACGGGCATCTTTGGGAGTCAGAGCGTGATGGAATGCAGTGTATCCGAGTCAAGGCCGCACTTGAGGGGTTAGACGATAGTTCATCTGCCATATCGGCATTGGCCTCATGGTCTCCAGGTAATTTGTTACCTGATGCAATCCGCGATGCAGTTTGTGATCCGCTGGACTCTATGACGACATATCTCACTAAAGTAACTGACAGTGTAAGCAAACTGACTATTTCTGGTGATAATACTGCATCTATCAGTAATGCCCAGACATCTTCAAATGCATTGATGAAAAATATTGGTTGTAAAGAATAAACAATTTTTCGAAACCTGTTATTTTTAACTTTAGAAAAACATATGGCAAAGACAAAAGTTAAAATTCCATCGTCATCAACTTTGAAAGACTGGGAAAAGCGGGCTTCTAAAGAATTGAAAGGTAAAGCAACTTCTTCAATTCATTGGAAAACTTCTGAAGGAATTGAAATAAAACCGCTTTATACTGCCGATGATTTAGAAAAACTGGGTTACACAGAAACGCTATCCGGATTTTCACCTTTCACTCGTGGAATACGTTCCACAATGTACGCGGGCCGTCCTTGGACAATTCGTCAGTATGCCGGTTTTTCGACTGCAGAAGAATCAAACGCTTTTTATCGTAATAATTTGGCTGCAGGCCAAAAGGGACTAAGTGTTGCCTTTGATTTGGCGACTCACAGAGGATATGATTCCGATCATAAGCGAGTCGTTGGTGATGTTGGGAAAGCAGGGGTGGCTATTGATTCAGTAGAGGACATGAAGATTTTGTTTGATCAAATTCCATTAGATCAAATTTCAGTTTCAATGACTATGAACGGTGCTGTATTACCGATTTTAGCAGCTTACGTAGTTGCAGCAGAAGAACAGGGAGTGAAACAGGAACAGCTCCGAGGAACCATCCAAAACGATATACTAAAAGAATTCATGGTGCGTAACACATACATTTATCCGCCGACAGCATCTATGCACATCGTTGGTGACATCATTGAATACACCTGCGATCAAATGCCGCTTTATAATTCAGTTAGCATCAGCGGTTATCACATTCAGGAAGCTGGGGCGACTGCAGTACAGGAACTGGCATTTACACTTGGAAATGGTTTGGAATACGTACGCACAGCAATAAATCGAGGAATGAAGATTGACAGTTTTGCCCCTCGTCTTTCCTTCTTTTTTGGAATCGGTATGAACTTTTACATGGAGATCGCCAAATTGCGAGCTGCACGTTTTTTATGGGCAAACCTGATTCAACAGTTCAAACCAAAAAAAGAACAGTCAACGATGCTACGTACTCATTGTCAAACATCGGGCTGGAGTCTAACTGAACAGGATCCGTTTAATAATATTGTGCGCACAACAATCGAAGCTCTTGCAGCAGCACTTGGTGGAACTCAGTCGCTGCATACAAACGCCTTTGATGAGGCACTTGGATTACCCACCGAAACATCCGCGAGAGTTGCCCGCAACACTCAACTGATATTACAGGAAGAAGCAGGGATACCGCACGTAGTTGATCCATTTGGTGGTTCATATTTTATGGAATCACTGACTTCATCACTGATTGAAGAAACTACTAAACTGCTGGATGAAATTGAAAAACTAGGTGGGATGACCAAAGCCGTTGAGTCCGGAATTCCAAAACAGCACATAGAAGCTGCTGCCGCTCGCAGACAGGCGTTGATTGATCAGGGTGAAGAGGTAATAGTCGGCACTAATAAATATCAGTTCGAAAATGTTGAACCGGTGGAAGTTCGAGAAATAGATAATACCGTGGTTCGTAAAGAACAAATTCGGCGATTACATAAAATCAAGAAAAACCGTGATTCAAACAAAGTGCATTCTGCGTTAAATGCAATCAGTAATGCAGCAGAAAGCAGAGAAGGAAATTTGCTGGCCCTATCTATTGAAGCAATACGTTATCGAGCGACTGTCGGTGAAATATCGACTGCCCTTGAAAATATTTGGGGACGTTACAACGCACCTATTCATTCTATTTCCGGAGTTTATACAAAGTCATTTTCGGATCAAAACGAAATTGTGAAAGTCCAAAAAAAGATCAATGACTTTGCTAAAAAAACTGGAAGGCGTCCCAGAATCATGGTCGCGAAAATGGGACAGGACGGTCATGACAGGGGAGCAAAAGTAATTGCAACCGCTTTTGCGGATTTGGGCTTTGATGTTGACATTGCACCTCTTTTTCAAACACCTGAAGAAGTGGTCAAACAAGCAGTTGAAAACGATGTACATGTAATAGGTATTTCGTCTCAGGTTGCAGGTCATAAAACTCTGATTGAACTGCTGATGGGAATTCTGAAAAAAGAAAATTCGGATGACATCATTGTTGTTGTGGGAGGAGTGATTCCACCGCAGGATTATGTTTTTTTAAAAGACCTTGGGGTTACTTGCATTTTTGGCCCTGGAACTGCCATTCCCGTGGCAGCCCTTGAGGTACTGGCAGCTATCGCAAAAAAAACCTGATGTCAGCATAATCCTGAAATATGGCTCAAAATAAACTTCCTTCAAAGGCCGATATTCTTCAGGGAAACCGAAGAGCAATAGCCAAAGCTATTACTCTGTTGGAAAATACTCGTCCAGAATCCTTTGAACTGGGGCAGGAATTACTAGAATCTCTTTTACCTCATACAGGAAAGTCTTTACGCCTGGGAATTACAGGAGTTCCGGGTGTAGGTAAAAGTACTTTTATTGAGGCAATCGGGTTGTTTTTAGTTCAGCAGGGACATCGTGTTGCTGTGCTTGCTGTAGATCCGAGTAGCCAAATTACCGGTGGAAGTATCATGGGTGATAAAACACGCATGAAGGAATTGGCTCAGCATCCAGACGCATTTATTCGGCCTTCGCCGTCTTCCGGAATTCTCGGAGGGGTTGCACGTAAAACCCGAGAAACAATGTTGATCTGCGAAGCAGCGGGTTATGATGTTGTAATCGTGGAAACCGTCGGTGTTGGACAGTCGGAAACTATGGTATCTTCAATGGTGGATCTGTTTTTGTTGCTATTGCTACCTAATGCCGGAGACGAATTACAGGGCATAAAAAAAGGTGTGTTCGAATTAGCTGATTTGGTGGTGGTCAACAAGTCAGATGGCAAACAAGAATCTCTAGCAAAAACCGCTCAGTCTGAATACCGCAAAGCCATACACTTGCTACCATCTTCAAAAAATTCATGGGTACCTCAAATTTTGCGCTGTAGTGCTCTTGAAAAACGGGGGTTGGATGAAATTTGGGAAGAAGCAGGAAAATTCCGCGAAGTACTCCAAGATTCGGGAGAGTGGGAAAAACAGCGCCAGAAACAATCAAAGAAATGGATGTGGTCAATGGTTGAAGAAGGTTTGCTGAAAAACTTTCATAACTATCCTGATATTCAAAAACAAATTACGAAACTAGAAAAAGAAGTTGAATCAGGTAAAATGTTGCCTACCACTGCCGCAAGGAAACTGCTTGATTTCTGGCACGTTGGTTGAGTGTTTTTTTCTTGTCTTTTGCTGAAGAATAGTAATAACTATAAAAAGAGTAATTTCAATTGGCTAACTCTACTGCTACCCCAAGCAATCTTAGGAAAAATATTTTTTTACTGCATGTAACCAAATGGCTCAGTAGTTCAGATTTATGTGAACGAAAAATTGTATCAGTATTATAAGTACTCAAAATTCTGAAAACAAAAAAATTTTCCGCTTGAATAAAACATTAGGTAAACAGAATTACAAAGTATTGTGCTTCTTTGTGTCCCTTCATTACGTAGGTTCATCCTTCATAGCTTGCATTCTCAATAACCTAGCTCAACCTTGGCAAAAACAATACAAGAAATGGATTGGACTTTTTGAAGTCAGATTTTTTGAGGTTGTTAGGCAGTTGCAAACATTACTAGGAGAGTTATCAACTTTCAATATGTATTAATAGTTAATACTATTTTTCCAATATGTTTTTTCTGCAAGAATAACTCTTGAGCTTTTACAATATCTTCTAAGGGAAAAGTGTGAGCCACAACCGGCTTAATACTCCGATTTTCGATATGATCTATTAAATCTGCAAATACGTTTGACTCTAAAACTGTGCAACCAAAAAAACTTAAGTCCTTCAGGTAAAGTGTTCTAAGATCAAGCCCTACAAGAGCACCAGCAATTGCACCAGAAACTACGTAACGCCCGCCAGGTCTTAGAACTTCAAGAAATGCTGGCCATTTTTTACCACCGACAAGATCAATTACTACATCGACACTGTTTGAACCCAATGTCTCAACCACATCCTGATCACGATATATAATCTTTGTAGCCCCAAGATTAATCAGGTCTTGTGTTTTTGAGACAGTTGTCACAGCAAAAACATTCGCGCCTCTGGCCTTTATTAGTTGAACCGCAGCTGAGCCAACTCCACCCGATGCTCCTGTTACCAGCACCAATTCACCTGAAATGACTTTGGATTTAGTTAGCATATTTTCCGCAGTGGAATAGGAACAAGGGAATGAAGCAAGTTCAATATCGCTCAATGAACTCTTAACTTGAAAAGCATGCCGTGAAGCGACTACAACAAATTCAGCGAATCCACCATCGCACTCAGATCCCAAAAAAAATGGTTTAGACAAAGCCTTACCTTTTATCTCTCTTAAGCAAGGTTCGACTAGGACCCTTTCACCGATTCTATTTTTGCTGACATTTTTGCCAACTGCGACAATGTTTCCGCATACATCAATACCCTGAATTCGTGGAAAATCAATGGCTATACCAGCCCAACTGGCATCATTAATTGTTGCTTTCCCTTTTGAATACCATGCTGTGCGTGTATTGATATCTGTGTTGTTTACTGCCGTAGCTCCAACTCGAATGAGAACATCATTAGCTGTTGGTTTTGGCACTGGAATATCACTGCGAAAATCAAGCTTGTTTGTTTCACCATGGCCAGTTAGCCAGACTCCTTTCATAGTTTTTGGTAACTTAGACATACAAACATATTTCTTTAATTTAGAACCATAATCTAAAAATTATGTCAAAGAAGTGACTTGCGTTATAATGATTTAGATAGTGTTTAGCTAATTCCAAGGAATCGGTTGCAGTGTCTCCAGGTAAATAGTATGAATCTAAATCAGAGTGGACATCGGTGATATAATACTAGTTAGACTAGTTCATTAGCATTTGCACAACATTTTGGAGTAAGACAAATTTATGCAATTACGAGTTATGACTTTTAATCAATATAATAGTAGAACTCTACAGCTTTGTCTTGCCTCTCTACCTTGAGTAAAATCTCCCTTTCCGATTGAAGTACTTCCAACAGCTTGAGTGCTTTACCAACTGAATCAACAATAAATCCGTTTATTTCTAAAATGATATCATTTTTTTTCAGCCCTAATTTTTCGTAAATACTTCCTTCTTTAATGTACTGAAACATAAAATAAGGTTTTTCACCTTTAGTTGTGGGAACAACTCTGGCATCATTAAGCAGTTGCTCAAAATTTGCCAGTTGTTCATCAACCCACACTCGCTGAAAATGGAAAGTATTTCCTTCTTTGACTGGAGCATCTGGAAGCAAAGATTTTTCATCTACAACATATCCCTTTGTTGGAACAACAAGAGCTGTTGTTTTCTGTGATGAAATAACTTGGTTCTGGGATTTATTTGGTAAAGTAACAGATTCCGCTGCTTTTCCGGAATTAACAGTGCTGACCATCCACAAAGACTCTTTTTTTTCCTGATATAGAATCAAAACCCAGCGATCCCTGATTTTAAGAATTTTTACACTTTCTTTAACGCATTTCTCGTCACGTAGAATTGTTTTTGCATGAAAACATTCTCCTATTCCATAAATTACATATTTGTTTAAACTATCTTTTTTACTGATGAATGCAAATGAATCCCTCTCTCCGTAAATCATTGTACCTGCAAGCGCAATATTTAAACGCGTGTGTTCGACGGCTTCACCATCCGTGTTAATTTGGGCAACAAATTCTTCTTCCGGAAGCGAAGTTGGTAATTCTATTTGAGTTTTTTGAGCATTGAAAATATTTCTCTCCAAAATTACTGCAAATTCTTTTTGGGCTTTCCCCGAATCGACCAGCAGCTCATCTTTTTCAGTCTGGAAGGTTATGAGTGGTGAAAGGGGTATAGACAAAACTTGATAATGTATCCATGTACTGAGCAACGAACCCACCATGTATGTTGTTGCGCAGCAGAGCAAAAAGTTGAAAATTAAAATAATTGTCGAGGAGGTAATTCTCATAACGAGCAAAGAATTCTGAGAAGAATACTGTAGATAATTAAGAATCAGTCATTGGGTGAAATTTTTGACATTTGCTCAAGATAATCCACTGCAAACTGTGCTGCCAGCAAATAGCCTTTAATTCCCAGACCAACCAGTGACCCAATTGCGATATCGGAAAAGCAAGAGTGGTGTTGAAATTCTTCATGTTTATGCGTGTTGGAAAGTTTAATTTCCAGAAAAGGGATTTCAATTTCAAGCAAAGTATTCCTCAGCTTGATACTTTTATTAGTCAGGGCTCCAGGATTTAAGAGTAAAAATTCAGCGTCGCGTCTTTTATCTAACCAGTTAATTAATTCTTGTTCTGAATTTGAATGGAATGCCAGACATTCTATCTTTCGTTCTCGAAGCGTTAACGAAACTTGTTTTTCAAAATCCTTAAGGGCCGTTTTACTGTAAAGTTCAGTTTTTCCGCTATCAAGCAAATTAAAATTAGGCCCATTTAGCAAAAGCACAGTAGACATTACAGAATATTGACTTTTTGAGAAATATGTATGGATTATATTTGTAAAAAAAACTTCCTAGAACTAAAATTTATCAGCTAACATTAAAGCCTGTACTACTAATATTCAAGTGATTTGCCATATAAAAAGCAATGTATTACTTCAAACAAGCAAATTTTTGACGAATTTAGACATGATTTCTAAAGTTTGAATTTCCTGGTCACGATGAGGAGAATGTCCACAGTTTTCCAGGAAACATGATTCTACAATACTTCCTGATTGACGGACAATAGCTTCTACTTGTTCGGAGGTACCATATTCGTCGTCATTCCCTTGAACAATTAACTGCGGGACCCTTATTTTTTGAATGCACCCTTCTATGTTCCAAGAAGAAAAGTCAGGATGAAGCCAGACATCAGCCCAACCGTGGAAAGCACAATCAACATTTGCTCCGTGATGTTTCTTCAAACTTTCCCTCAAATTTCCGGTCAAGAAAAGTTGTTTTATTTTTTGGATTGAATCTTTAGTTAGCTGTTCACAAAAAACGTGTGGTGCTTCATTTACAATTCCAAGCAGGTATTCTGAAGGTTTCTCAGCTGCATTAATTAAAGCAATCGAAGCTCCATCTGAATGTCCCACAAGAATATGCTTGCATATATTTTTTTGCAGTAAAATCTCTGGGAGTTCAATTATAGCTTCATGATGCATGAAATCAAGTGCACGAGGAAGTATACATGGATTTGATTTTCCGTAACCAAGCCTACTGAAAACCAAGGCACCACATCCTGTTTTTTCAGCTAATTTTTTTGGAAAATCTTTCCATAGAGAGACACAGCCTAGCCCTTCATGCAAAAAGACGAGTGTTGGGGCTAATTCTGGAGGAGGTCCATACCAAACTGATTCTAGTTTTTTTGTGTTAATTAATTGATTCAAAATGCTGAAAAATAATGTTTGGTGTTACGGTCAGGTAGGTTGAAGCACACTCTTATCAGGGAGGAAAAATGCTATTAAAACAACTGCAAGTGATAGCAAAACCAATAGCCACTATTTCAGAATTATTTCCTATCATCTCAAATAAATTAATTCAGTTTTAGTTTTCCCAGATTTTACTAGAAATAGTTAATAAATCATAAGACCTTGTCATTTAGAGCAAGGCGATAAATTTTGTTTAAAACGTAAAAACGAATCGGATTAAGATTTCAGGCTTTATAGTAAACAGAGATGCTTAAGCTTTTCACTTTTAATCATTTTCAGCATCTTTCTGTTTTGATGCTAACACTTTCTCAAGATCGTTTTTGAGTTTGCTGAGATGAGTATTTTTATTGTGTGAAATGTGAATGATAGTAACAAGTGTTGCAATAGGGGATGCTAAAGCGTAGCCAGAAGTGTTTATTAAATACAAATCAATCAATAGAGCTGAGGTTTCAAGAAGTTTTACCAGATCAAAAACTAAACGGTAACGTAAAGAAATCCAGAACGATATTGTGTGAAAAATTACTGTCACAACTGCTGTTCCAGCCAAGATGAACAAGGCAAGGTCCAGTGTTGCAAAACCAAGCATAAGAGTAAGCGATACAGTTAATGCACTTTCTAATGATTCTTGTGTCATAATCTTTTTTCAAACAATTTTGAACTTCGGATTACTCTCTACTGAAACAATTGAAGTATTAACAGCTACAAAAAGACTCCTAAAAAATACAGAAAAACTGTCATAACACTTGTTTTCGTATTTGATCCGGTAAAAGTCTGACTTGGAAAAACAATTAAACCAATTCTTGCATCCGACTTATTGTAGTCATTTATCCTGAAAATGAAACGTTTTTAAGTAACATATCATAAAACCAAAGCTACCCCAACTTAAACTGCAATAATTATATTACACTTGCTAATACGATTGGCAACAATCCAAATTAACGATACTGATTAAATTGAGGTCAGCATTTTAATTACAAGTTTCTACTTTATCTTTATATATACGGTTTGTCCCGAAAATTTAGATCAAAACATGTAAAAAATAGATTTAGTGAATGACTTATTAATGCTCAACCACGGTATAATCTTGTTGAACTGTAGGAATGTCAAGAGGATATTAAACAGTTTTCATGGAAAGATAAATTAAATGAATGATCCCAAAATTTTAATTATTTAATTAGTAACTTTATTTTTTTACTTAGCCCCTATTCAAAGAGTCAAACGTCTATATTCACAACTATTGGGAGATATTTTGTTTTTTTAATTGGCTTTGTTAAAGATATTATTAAAACTTCTTCAATTTTTTTCTAAATCCGCTTAAACTGAACAGCACCCCAGTTTCCACGCACTAAGGTTGAACAGCATTCAAAACCTAGCTGTGTAAGTGTACTGCTTAATTCATCAAGCTGCTTCATCAGGAGCCCGCTGCATATCAAAGTTCCCCCCGAACTTGTGAGTCGTACAAGATCATGGCGGACAGCCAACAATTCATGCAGCAGCATATTGCTAATAACGAGCGGAGCTGATTTTTTCAAAAAAGAGGGTGTCCCGATCATTGCCTTTATCCTCCCGTAAAAACCGTTCAGTCTACTATTTCGCTCAACTTCAGAGACTGCTCCAGTTTCAATATCAACACCTCGGACTTTTTGTATGCCGAGACGGCAGGCGGCAATGGCCAGGATCCCGGAACCAATTCCAATATCCAGCATAATTTCCGGCTTATAATTTGCGTTCAAAAGATATTTCTCTAGTATTTCTAATGCTAATACGGTCGAGATATGATGTCCTGTACCAAAACTCTGTCCGGGGTCAATCCAAACTGGATGTCGGCCGTCAAGTTCAAATCCTGTATCCCAGGAAGGGAGAATGATTAGTGTTCCCCCAACCTTGACAGACCGAAAATGTTCACGCCAGTTCGCCTGCCAGTTTAAAACAGGACGGAGACCTTCTTCACGGATTTTAATTATTGATTCTGACGCCGATACAGAGCGAAAATCCTCAACTAATTTCTGCGCTCCTCCCAATGGTTTATGTTCAAAGAAAATCCTGAGGGTCAACGCAATTGGGGATTCCGACAATGTTTCTACACCAAGCGCGCCTTTTTCAAAACAGAACCAACTCCACAGTTCTTCAGTCCCAATAGCCAAAGTACAGCAGATTTCAAAATATGTATGTTCAATTGATGAGTCGGCCTGCATTCAAAAACTCTTTTTGTCATTATTCACATAAACTTTGAAACCATCTTCAATGAGCCCGCGTAAACGAGGATCATTTTTGTTTTTGGCAACTTCACATAATTTGCATTTGCAGTCAATGTGGTGAGTCTTTTGAAATTTCTTAAGTTTTAAACGAGACAAGTCTTTACCGTCATTCTGCATTTCTTTCAACAGTTTCTCGATTTGTCGCATTGCCAAAGCAAGAATTTGCTCCTGCTGACGAGGTGATTTTAATTTAATCATAAATCTTTTTTTACAATAACTTGGCTATAGACTCGGTGCACTATTTCAACTTGACAAGAATGCTTATATTATCGACAATCTATCACTAGAAATAAAGTTGACTTATACACTTACTCAAATTTATTAGTCGACTTCTAAATCTTCATTTAAACACTAGGTAATTATTTATGTCAGGAAAGCTATCAAATTTCGGAGGGATCCTTCTCCTCCTAACAGTTGTTTCCATTTATTTGAGCACATATATTGTGGACAAGACTCAGTACGCGATTGAAATTTTATTAGGTGACCCTGTTGACATTGTCATGGAGCCCGGGCTCAATTTCAAGATGCCATTTGTAAGTCGTATCATTTTTATGGAAAATAGGCTGCAGGATTATGATGCTGACCCAGGTGCAGTATTTACTAAAGACAAAAAAGAAATGAAAGTTGACACCTACTCCAAGTGGCGGGTTATGGATCCACTTAAATTTTATGAAACAGTACGAACAACTGCAGGAGCACATGCACGTCTAGATGATATTATCTATTCACAAACACGTGAGGTACTTGGACAACACACACTGGTGGAAATCGTATCAGGAAACCGGAGAGAAATCCGAGAAGCCATTACTTTACGTTCCAGACAAAATGCGAAAAATTTTGGTATAGAGATTTTAGATGTGCGTATAAAACGTGCGGATCTACCTGAACAAAATAGTCAGGCAGTATTTGGCCGAATGAATGCCGAACGGAGGCGTCAAGCAAAATTATATCGTTCTCAAGGTGATGAAGAATCGCTGAAAATTCGTTCTGATGCAGACAGAGAGCGAATCGAAATTATTGCTGAAGCAAAAAAAATCAACGAAGAAACACGTGGTAAAGCAGATGCAAAAACCACGAGAATATATGCAGATGCATATGATAAAGACAAAGATTTTTTTAAGTTTCTGCGTTCTAATGATGTTTATCGTAACAGCTTGAAAGAAGGTACTACATTGCTGATGGATGCGGACAGTAAATTTTTTAAGTACCTAAAATAAAACTACTCCTAAATTTGTTTAATAAATAACAATGAAAATTTTTCTTCGTTTTATTGACTCAGACGGAGAAATAGTTCCCCTTCCAGATTTTAGCAGAGTGAAAATCTGCTTTCTTCCGAAAAGACAAAATGTCTCTCTCTGACAAAGAGTTTCTGCAAGTACTATCAGAGATGGAAAGTTGGAGTAATTATGAAATCACAGCAAAGCCACGAGATCTTAGCAAACTGGATGGAATCCGCCTTTTGTTAAAAGATTTAGGAAGTCCTCATAAAAAATTCAAAATAATACACATTGCCGGAACAAACGGGAAAGGTTTCACCGCTACAATCATCAGCAGTTTATTGTGTGGGCAGGGATTTGACACTGGTTGTTATACTTCACCGCATCTGACAGATATTAGGGAACGAATAACTATTAACAATCAGTTTATTTCTAAAAGTACCTTTACTCAGAGTGCATCTCTGGTACTTAAATTTGCACGAGGCTACAGGGGGAGTCCCTACCTTTCATATTTTGATATATTAACTGCAATTGCCTTTCATGCTTTCATGACTGAAAAAATGGAGTGGGTTGTTTTGGAAACGGGTTTAGGAGGGCTGGCAGATTCAACTAATGTGACAGCAAAAAAATTATGCGTTTTGACAAGGGTTGGCCTTGATCATCAGGAAGCTCTCGGGAATAGTTTGCGAGAAATCGCAGCAGAAAAAATTGGTATTACAATTCCTGGTGTACCTATAATAGTTGCGGATCAGCCTCCTGAATTGATACCGTGGTTGGCCGAGCGGTTTGGCAAATTGAAGGTGCCTTATTATTTTGTGGATGAGATTTTTGATCGATATTATCCGAATAATCAATTGTCATCTGAAAGTTTTTCGAAACCTAGGATGGCTTGTATAAAGACAAGTTTATGCGCAATGGATGTGCTTTTTAACGGCAAAATTTCTGATAAACAAAAATGGTTAGAAATCACTAAACATGTAAAGATAAGAGGACGTCTTGATTTACGGCGAAACGTATTCTGGCGTAAACATGGAAAATTAATTAACACTATTTTATTTGACGGAGGGCATAATTCTGATGCATTGACGGCTCTAGTAGATTTTATATCTGTGAACAAACTCTTTCCCTGTACACTTATTTTGGGAATGGCTGCAGACAAACTAAAACCAACATTACGAATTCCTTTGAAAGATTTGTGTGAAAAAGCTGAGAATCTCATTTTTACCACAATGTCTTCGCCAAGAAGCGCAACTGCAGAGTCTTTAGAAATCTTTATTAAGAAATGTGCTAAATTCCAACATTCGCCGAAAATTTTACATAGCTCATCTGTGGAAGAATCTTTGAAAAATGCAATACTCGCTGTTGATAAACCTGTTGTAGTTGCCGGATCTTTTTATTTAGTGGGACAGGTCATTCAGATCCTGGAAAATGGAAGCACCACCTAAAATGAATAAGTCCAAGAAAAACGTGTGATCCCTCCAGGCATTCCAACTTTTGAAGGTAATGCACCCCCACGGTCATTATATGTTGAGTCGTAGATAGCAGAGTCTATGATTGTACTTTTGGCAAACGGATTTTCAATAAATTCCTCGTTTCCAAGTAATAGAAACTCCAGCATAATACCAAAATTTTTACCTCCTGAAGCGATTCCTATTCTTCGAAAATATAAGGCGCCGGAAGAACTGTTGAGTTGAGTCTGAGTGGTAGAAGCATATTCAGAGATTGTTGGATTCACTCGGATACCAGATTTTAAAGTACTTTCGACTCTGGATAGACCTATACCAAAAAAAATATCCAAATCGTCAGTCTTAGGTACTCCTAAAGGGTGGATTGATGCGGCAAGCATATAGAAATGAGATGCCAACCGTAAGATAGGGGTATCATATTCTGGATCTGCTCCCGTAGTGGCTGACCTGACTTGTGTGTCATCTAGCCAAATATTGGTGTAAGCAATTCCTAAGCCGATACCGATGCCATAGTTAGTTGGTTGGATATACTCTAGGGAAAAAGTAGGGATAGCTCCTAGCAGAGGGATATTACTGAATAAATTTGTTAAAATACCGTCTTGACCACTATGACCATCTTCATTTTTATAATTAACATTTGGAAGCAAATTGGTACTCCCTGGATCTAAAAAAGTAGTTCCAAAAAAACCACTTCCTGCTCTGAACCTTTCAGTACCCGTCATTTGATAAAACGGATGACTGTCATCATTAACAAATGTTTGATGTACTAATTCCCAAAATCCAATCCGCCAGACTTCATCTCTTCCTACTGCTGGAATTACTGTACCTTCTTCCTGTGCAAAAACACCTGGAGCAAGCTCTAACATAATTACAAATGCTAATCCTAACCGAATTAGTAGAATATTTTTGTAAAACATTGATACTTCAGATTCAACATAAAACCAGAACGAAAGAAATGGTTTTCTGTACCAATAAAATTAAAGAAGGTAAAGGTGAGTAAAATTAGCTATTGGCAGCTTTGCTAGTGTGTTCAAGAACTTCATTCCAATTCCTGGCCCGGCGTATTTTCGGGTGAATGAAATCATAATTAAATGGCCGGGTCATCAACCATATTTCTGCTTTAGGGAAATTTTCCCATACGTTGAGACAATTGTCAGGATGATCGTCCACAAACATTACTTTCTTTCCTTCTTGATGCAATTCCTGAATAATCTCAGCTTTGGTTTTTTTTGAATATCCGTCATATTCTATAAATCCTGCACAATGTGCTGAGTTAAATTTAAATCCTACATTTCTTAAATTTTTTTCTCTTCGCTCAAGGCAATCCAACGGGATATTTGTGATAAAATGCACAGGATATGCCCCGAATACATTGTTGAATTGTTCCGGATCTACAATTGGTTTAAGTTTTTCAAATTCAGTACTGTGAAGAAAATAATCCCATCCTTCCATGACCTGTTCCTTTGTCAGTATATCTTCAAACCAGAAACTTTTTGAAACAAAATCCTTTGGTAACTCTAACTTAAAGTAATCCTTTACTGTATTAGTGAATCCACCTTCAAAGTCTAACAAAACTCCGTCTACATCAAAAAAGCAACAATACATTGTGGTTTAATCTTTCAAGAAACAGTTATAAAAATTGAAGCTGTACTATGCAACTTCAAATTCTACAGGTCTTAAACAGGAAAAGATATTAAAAATATATTTGTGATTATAAATTATTTAAGGACATTGCAATTAAGTGTGATATCTCCCCATCAGTTTTTATTTTTTAAAGTCAACTATCGACTTTTTATGTGTTGATTTTGCTTGTATACCAAAGTTTCAATTTTTTATTGGGAGTAGTTTAAAATAAATTTTGTCTTGATTCACTTAAAGGCATTTGCAAAGGTTTTTTTGTGCGCCAGTCTATTTTGTGTGACTATTTAATTTATTGTGAACATTTAAATTATAGAAGAAATATTTAGTAACGGTCCACCAAAAAAGCAAAGCATTTTTTTAATAAAATCTACTATTCTGTACCTGTCATTTTTTCATTTTAACTACCAATACATTGCGCAGGGTTAAAAGATAAATTACTTTGCCAGAAGTTTTGTCTTTAGGAAGAGTTTATGTTTCTGATAAGATGTGCTATTACAATAAAAAACATTGCACTGAGAACTAACTTCTAAAGAAAATTCTAAAATGTTGTTCAGTCTACCGCCACAAGTCTTGATCATACTGATTTTTAGTTTGATTTTTGCTTTAACCTTCCATGAATTCGGTCACGCATATGTAGCCCATCTGTGTGGCGACGATACAGCAAAACAAACAGGTAGAATGTCTCTCAATCCATTTGTACACTTGGACTTTTTTGGAAGTGTCATGCTACTAGTGGCAGGATTTGGATATGCGAAGCCAGTACCTGTTAATCCAAATAACTATCGCATACGAAATGCTGATTTTTACGTTGCATTCGCAGGTCCATTGATGAATCTGTTATTAGGTCTTGGAGGCTCACTTGTCCTAAGTATTTTAGCAAAAAACGATTTCTCAACTCTTGCTGGAGTTCCTATGCTGGAATTGTTATATCTATTTATTTTTATCAATTTTAATCTTTTTCTGTTTAACTTGATCCCGCTTGGGCCGCTTGATGGAAATTCCGTATTACCCCATTTTTTGCCAGCCAACCTAAAAAGACAATATCAGCATTGGAATTACCTCTACGGTTCCCAGGCCTTAATTGGTTTGGTCGTGCTCAGTATTTTTTTACCACATTTCAGTGTTTTTAGCTGGATCACCTCCATTAGTAAACGAATTATTAAAGTACTACTTTAATTTTATTTATCTTCTTTTATTCAATACTTTTCTCAATTTATTTTGGGCAATAATAAAATCATGACTACAGACGACCTTAAATCTCTCTTTCTTGGTTATTGCCAAAAAGAATCCGGTACTCCCTATAAAAAATTGATTGGAATAGAGTACGAAAATTTCGTTATTATTCCCTGTGAAGATCATTCTGGGAATGGTTTCCGACCTTTACCTGTAGATGGCGATTCTGGTGTTTTCAGTATCTTGGATAATCTAGCAGAACTTACAAAAGACACTGCAGATCCATATGAGAAAGTGTATGAAAAAGACATGCTTCTAGCACTCAAGGGTCTGTCTGGTTCAAAAATTACCATTGAACCAGGTGGACAAATTGAGCTTTCTGATGCACCTAGGAATTCACTTTTAGAAGCACATAACTCTTTACAGTTATACTTAACGCTTTTAGAAGAAGCGGTTTCAGATTTTGGGGGGAGACTTTTATTTCAGGGAGTACAGCCACTGCATTCTTTGGATCAGTTGCCATTTTTCCCAAAAAGTCGTTATCAGATCATGTTCCCATTCATGATGAATACAGGTTCTCTTGGACAGTGGATGATGAAAGCTACCGCCGGTGTGCAGGTAAGTATTGATTATGATTCCATAGAAGATATGGAGAGAAAATTTGTTTTTCTAAACCGTCTTTCACCTTTTTTAACAGCTATATTTGCAAACAGTCCTTTAATTGAAGGCAGCCACAGTGGTTATCATTCTTATCGCTCACATATTTGGGATCATACCGATAATTCACGTTCAGGGCTTCCAGAAACTTTTTTAAGTGCTGACTTTCGTTTGGAAGATTATATTGGTTGGGCCCTAAAGGTTTCTCCTTATCATTTGAAGCGTCATGGAGAATGGGTCTTGACGAGCGAATGGAATTTTCAACAGTTGTTAGAGGGTAAGCATTCGGAACTAACAATGAGCATGGTTGACTGGGAAGAGCACCTTGGAATGCTTTTTCCCGATATCAGGATAAAAAACATTTTGGAAGTGCGGGTTGTTGACAGCATAGATCCGAAATATTCTCTAGCGGTTCCGGCATTGATTGGAGCATTACTTTATAATGAAACCACTTTCGAATCAGTACAATCAATTCTGATGGATTTACCTAAGGAAGAATTCAAGATTTATAAAAGAGCTGTAGCAAGGGATGCTTTACATGCTGAAGTCAATCGAGTAGATTTTGCAGAGACCGGGAGGAAAATTGTAGAAAAAGCCTTAGAGGGGCTCGGTTCTGCAGAGGAGAATTGGCTGTTACCATTTTTTGAGCGCTACACAAAGGGAGGCCTTACTCCTGCGGATGAGACGTTGGAACTTTTCAAAAAGTGTGGAGAGAATACTGATATATGGCTTGAAGCTGTTTTAAAAAAAGATATCTATTGAGTTGGCCAGGCAAGTTGTTTGAATTTCTTTTTTTGCTGAATTGCCGAAGGTTTTTTATCCTCAGCACCTCGTATCACTTGAACTGAATAATGCCCTGAAGATTCTCCTGTTGAACCTTGCAAAGCAGGGGTTCCGTTTATCCGGATTGTAGCGAGGCCATCTTTATTCAGCAGGGGGAGGACCTGCCCTTCTTCTAGCTTCCCTTTTGCTTCTCTCAGATCCGCCTTACCTAATTCAGCAACAACAGAATATTCAGAACTTTCCAGTAAATTCTTAAAATTATCTTTCACATGAGGGAAATAATACCCTATCGATTCAGGCTCAATAATCTTTTTGTTTTCAAGCGGTCTAAGTATAGACACAAGAGCAGCATAAGGCATGCATAACTGGATACTTGTTTGAAGATCTTCATGAATCAGCTGAATACGTCCTGAGAAACAATTCTCGTAAGGCAACATGACATTTGCCCTGCGGGGATAGATGGTAACACGATTCAGTTTAAGTTCAACCTCTGCAATATTTTTCCAGCTTTTTTCAAAGCAATCAATCAATGTTGATACTAATTTCAGTAGAGTTTGTCTATTTTCTTTCATCATTTTTACTAGTGACAACTCTTCTGAGGTCTTATCTACTTTCCCATTAAGTGATAAATCAAAAAAAGGTTTTTCTACAAGTAAAAAACCACGGCCATTGTTTAAAGTTTCAAAAATATAGATCGGCTGTTCCTCAACCGAATCTAATAATTTCCCAAAACGCATCTTCTCAACATTTTCAGCGGATATATCTAACATCATTCCCATTTCCGCGTAAAGCGTCTCTTGCAAGAGAGTTGCCCACCGACGAAAGACAATATCCATTATGTGGAAACGTCCTGTATTGAATTGAGTTTCAGCTAACTCAAAGGGTTTTATGGGGATGTCTGATGTTTGGTGAAGCATAATTTCAATTAGTCCTGGATAACGCCCACAATTCGTATGCCCAGTTTTTCATTGTTTATTTGTACAACTTCCCCAAGAGCAATTGTTTTACCGTTGAGGACTAAATTTACTGGTTCACCTGCAACTTTATCAAGTTCAATGATGCTGCCATATGTGATCTGTGTGATTTCTTCGCCGGTAAGGCTGGTCCTCGCTATTTCGACCACTACTTCATGGTTGAAGTTTAACAGCATGTTTGAGTCTAAAGGTGCTGCTATTGTCTCTGTTGCCTCTGATTCAATTGGCATTTCACTCTCCACTATAACAATAGAAGGTGTTTCTTGAGCTACATTTATAATTTCTTCATTCTCTTTAGTTAATTCATCTGAAGGCGTTTCTTGTACTTCAGTTTCAATTTCTTCATTCTCCCCACTTAACTCCTCAAGTAATCCTTGAGTTTCGGTTGCTATCTCAGTTACTGCAATATCTTCTGTCTCAGACTCAAAAATATCCTCTTCAAGTTCAACTTCAGCGGATTCATCAGCAGAATAATCCTCATCATTTTCTATCTCAACAGTTTCGGCATCGTCAATTCCAAGATCCGGCATTTCATTATCTGTTATTTCATCCGTGACTTCTACTTCATCAATTCCAACTGGAGACTTATCCTCATCATTTTCTATCTCAACAGTCTCGACATCATCAATGCCGAGATCCGTTATTTCATCTTCTTTTGATTCATCCGAGATATCCACTTCCTTAGTTTCATCTGAAGTGTCTATAGCAGGAACATCCAAGTCGACGGATTCCTCAATCTCCGTAGTATCGAGCTCAAGATCTGATAATTCTTCATCTTTGGTTTCGTCAAGAGTATCCATGCCTAGTTCCATATCTTCATCTTCTTCTTGGTCACTATCATCCGAAATATCAGAGTCATCTAAGATATCAATTAAATCTGAGGGATTAGATTCTCCTGAATCATCGCCATCTCCTCCTTCTTCTTCAACTGAGGATTCCGTTACTAAAGGAACATGTTCTTCCTGTGCCTCTGGACTTTGCTCAATATCATTTTCAGAGTCTTTTTCTGGATCAGTAGGAGTTTCCTTTTCAAGAGAATCATCTACAACTCTATGCTCTCCGTCATCGTCATCATCTTCAAATGCATCAAGTAAACTTTCTACTGAGTCATTACTGTCATTATTAATTTCTTCCTCATCGAAAACCATATCTCCTTCTCCATTAACATGTACCTCTTCATCATCCTCAGCCACATCCAATTTTAAGTCTTCTACAAGATCACCAATTTCATCCATACCTAAGTCTATTTCAACCTCATCTGGAGAATCATCCACATCATCAGAATCCGGGAACATGTCATCCATATCTGAATCATCCAGTCCCAATAACGGGTCATCTCCGTTGAGGTCTTCTTCTAACAACTCTTTATCTCCTAGATCTTTTAATATTTCATTTGGACTATCTTCTGGGGTCAGTTTGATTTCAACATCATCAGTTATTTCTGCCATTATTCCTCAATTTTGATGTTTCAATTTACTTGATAAAGTCTCATTTTTGCTTTGAAGCAACGCACCCATACTGGAAAATGTTTCAGGAAGCATCAAATTAATAATCTTCTACTTAATCTTCTACACAATAGATGCCACATCCGGCCTGATTTTAGCAAGTCTTTTCTGAGAATTAATGATTTTTCAGCAATTTAATATTTTAGATCAAAAATACAAAAAAATATGCATTAGTCCTTAATTTACTACTTTTTTCAAAATGATCAAATCATTGTTTAAGATGAACTTTTTCTAAAAACTGGAATTTACAATAAGTTCACCATCGGTTATGATGATGTTTTAACTAAGAACCACATATAAATATTTATCAAACAAAATAATTAGCCGGAAAATTTCTGATTCATGAAAATACTTGAAAATTTTTTCAGCACGGACGATCCAAACAAAGAGTTAAACTCAATTCTTGAAAAAGGTAAAAGTTTATTGGAAAAAAATTTTTACGACTGGGCGGCAGTTGAGTTTAACAAAGCGCTTGAGCTTGATCCCAAACTTGCTTCAGAAAAAGTTACAAAGCTATTTCAGGAAATGCAGGGTGGAGGCAATCCTGACGGTATAATAAGTTTAGGTGTTAATGTCTTGAAAATGAATCCTAAAAACGTGGAATTGGCTAATCTGTTAGGTAACACATATCGCAAAAAACATAATTGGAATCAAGCAAAAAACATGTACAAGCTTTGCTTGAAGCATGATCCTGATTTTAAGAACGCTAACTATAATCTTGCTGCAGCAAACGCAAAAATTCAAATTGCAGACGGCAACGCAGTTTCTGCAATTGCTGAATTTGAAAAAATGACAGACTTCGTTCTGCCTGACATTCAGGATGGACTGGAAAATATTGTTGAAATGCAACAGCAATTTGCACCGGTCCCTGTTGAACATAGTGATCAGCAGAACGAGGATGTAAATGAGGATAATGAAATTAAAAAAGCTTCAAAAGATCCTTCTGAAGCTGAAAGAGAGGAAGAAGTTAAAGGTGGTGCAAAAGATTCTGAAGAGAACAATGTTAATAAAGGCGCAAATATCGGGAAAAATGTTGACAAAGAGGAAGATATTGAAGGAAAAGAGGACGAGGGGAATAGTATTGATTCAGCGCAGACATTTAATTACATTATTTCCAATTTAGAGGCGGAAAGTGAAGAAGAAAGCAAGGCCTGTTTCGCATTAGGAATCCATTGTCTTCAGACAATGGAAGGGAAGATAGCTAAGAATGTGTTTAAACGTTTGTTGCTGCGGGAAAAAGAAAATGTGGATTTGCGTTGTTTCTTAGTACTTGCAATTTCACTAGAGGGTAATATCGACAATGCTATTAAAACACTCCAAAGTATTCTCGCCCGCAATCCAAATCATCGTTACAGCAATGCGAACCTAGGACTCCTGTATAAGCGCAAAGGAATGATTCAACAGGCCCGCGTCAATTTTTTTACAACATTCAAACTTCTTGAACGATCTCAGGGTAACTATAATATAGATTCTTCTCTGCAAGAGGCCGACAAATATTTTGAAGAAAAACGAACTAAAAAGGCCCTTGAGATTTATGAACCGCTTGTTCCTGAAATCACATCTCAAGAATTGCTGATTCGTATTGCCAATCTTAATGTAGAAAACAAATCCTGGGATGAAGCGTTTGAAATATATAGACGTATTTTACGTATAAATCGTCAGAATAAAGAAGCACGTGAAGGAATAAAATCTATACATACTGCATATTTGACTACTTCCGAAAATTACCTTAAGAAGAACGATCCTAAAAATGCTGCAGTGTTAATAGACAAAGCACTCAACATTGCAGTCAGTAAGAAATTACTTCAAAAAGCCATCAATGTCAACCACATGTTGGAAAATGAAAATAGGGCTTTTGAGTTGGAACAGATGTTGAAGAATTTTCAAAATAAAGAGATTCAAACAGAAGTGCAGGAAAAAATTAATCTTGCGGAAGAAGCGGAAAAAAACGGTAAATATAAAAGTGCTGTAAGATATTATGAAGAAGCCATTAAGCTTGATCCGAAAAATACCACCTTAAAAAAAATGGTGGACCTCTGCGTTCGTATCAAACGTCCGGATTTAGCTGAAAAAGTAGCTGACTGGTTTCTTAAATATCAGCATTCTCACCATGAAAAAGAAAAAGTACAAGCTCGAGAGGCTTTCGAGCAAAGTAAGAAAAAAGAAGAAGCATCGCAAGATGAAAATTAATGCGCAAAAAAAAAAGATATTTTGATGATTTTCCTTGGTATCTAAACTTGGACTCTCTGGTGGACATTGTCTCAAACAATGTTGGGATCCTAGTTATTTTGTCGGTTTTCATGGCAATGTTTTCACTCTTAGGAAAAATCGAACAAACATCGGAAAAAGAACAGCCATTTGAAAATATTGAAAAAATTAAAATCCCATGGTCGCATGCTTCTCAAAAAAACAAACTGTTATTTCTGCTGAGGGACGACCATATATTATATCTAGATCGAGCATTGGTTTATAAGGAGTTAAAAAAGTACCTAACAGGAAAGGAAGCTTTACCAAAACAAATTAGATTAAATCAATACTCAATTAAACTTACAACGGGAAGTGGACACGCTCACTGTCTAGAATTTTTAACTTTAAACAGTGCAGGTCAATGGTGGTATCAGTTTTCTCGGCACAATGGTTTGCTGCAAAATTTGATGAAAAAATATCCTCCGGAAGAAAATTATTTATTCTTCTGGGTTGATCCGAGAAATTTTGAAATCTTCAGGGAAATAAGGGAATCGTTGTGGAATCAACATTATGAAGTCGGCTGGAAACCAGTCAGCAGGGATTCAGCATTGCGTTATTGCAGCGGGATTGATCACGCAAGAACTTTTCTACCACAATAAAATTAAAGTCTAAAAAAGTCAGGTGCCATGCAGAAAAATATTTCAGCAAGTGATAAAGCCCTGATCACGGATTTGGATAAACAAATCCGTGACTATGTCAAAGAATATGGTACGCGAAAAGATTCGGAATTGCTAGATCAAGCCATCTCTGACATTCGCTACCATCACGAAGACCAGAGGCGAAAATCTGGTCAGCCTTTCATCATTCACCCGTTGCGTGTTGCAAGTTATATCTGCAGAGCAGGGCTTGATGCTCCTACAGTTGTTGCCACTCTTCTCCATGATATCATAGAAGATACTTCAATAACTCACGAGGATATCCACAAACGTTATGGATCCTGGTATGCAGATATTGTCACTGGATTGACTAAAATTAAAAAACCTGAAAGTCCTAAAAGTGTTACCACGGATAATTTGGAGGCAACATACCAGCGGATGTTGAAAACAATGGTGCAGGATGTGCGTGCGTTGTTTATCAAACTCTTTGACCGGCTTGATAATATGAGAGACATGGAAGCCATGCCTCGTGAAAAACAACGACGGATAAGCTTGGAAACGCTTAACATATATGTACCGATTGCTGAAAGACTTGGATTATCGCAAATTTGCCAAGAACACACCATACTTTGTTTTAAATTACTATATCCAAAGAGATATCAAAAAACTTTGGTTGAGATAGATGAATTGAAAAAAGACCGTATTTCAACGATTAAGGTCATGAAAAAATCTTTACAAAGTAATTTAGAAAAACAAAAATTAGCTTATCATAATGTTGAACCTCTTTATGTACATCCTGCTTCTCGTATTCAGGAGAGCGGACCGATCGATCATATATTGGAAGGTTTCAGGATTGTAGTTAAAAACAGTATAGATTGTTTTAAGGCACTCGGGGTAATACACACCAATTATCATGTCATTCCTTTAAAAATTAGAGATTATATCAGCAACCCTCTCTGGAATGGTTATGAGGGAATTCAAACTGAGTTAAGAATTGAAGGTGAACAAACCTTTATAGAAATTCTTTCTGAAGAAATGCTGATAAAAAATCAGAATGGAATCATGGCGCATTGGAGTGGAAGCCCAACTGAACTTGCCGACTATTACCGTATCTATCTCAGCCATCTTGATCAGATGGCTGGTGATGAAGACGTTCGTATGCTTGATGTCATGAGCTATGTACAGTCTGATCAAGTACAAGTCTACAGTCCCAAAGGAGACATGCTTGTTTTTCCACAAGGAGCAACAGTACTGGATTTTGCCTACGGCATCCATACTGATCTTGGTAATCATTGTATCGGTGCTCTGGTAAATCCTTCTTCAGTAGGTAAGTCTAAAAAAAGGGTTCCACGTGAAAGACAGCTTTTTACAGGTGAGGCTCTTAAAATTATCACTGACACGGGCGTTCACCCCAAGGAGGAGTGGCTTAAACAGGTCAAAACAGCAAAGAGTCGCTCCCAAATCAAAAGAGCAATAGAACAGCAAAAAATTATCAATGCCAGAAATTCTGGACGTGCACTGCTGCAGCGCAAATTAAGAGAAAAAGGAGAAGAACTGAGTGTAGAAAAGTGGATTAAATCAATGCCGGTTAAGTCCGCACTGAAAGCAGAAAAATTATCAGCCAATAAATTTTTTCAGGAAATCGGTTTAAGGAAACGACCTTTGCAGCAGTTTCTCAGAAAGTACAAACTACTTCATTTTGAAAGTTCTGGACGTTTGAAAGAGATGATAAACCGTGAATTTTGGGGCAATATTTTTGGTGGGAATAAGAATATATTTTTGATCGATGATGTTCAAAACCCTTTGATCAAACTCGCAAGTTGCTGTTTCCCGATTCCCGGGGATAAAATTTCAGGCTTCATTCATGATGACAAGGAAATCGAAATTCACCTAATAGACTGTCCAAATAAAATTAACAACAAAAAGCTAGCTAAGTCCAAAATAATCCCTATCGATGTTTCATGGAATATCTCAAAAAAAATATCCCTAACTCACATTATTCATTTACATGTCATTGATGGAACAGGGATTCTTTTTCAGATAACAAAAATTATAAAAGATGCAGGTGTTGCAATTATCAACTCCGAATCTGCAGGAAAAAATAAAAATGAAGCAGATATACGTATCAAACTTGAATCTGTTACTTGGCCAGTTTTTTACAAAATAGTAGAAAAATTGAGACCGCTTAAATTTGTGAAGAAGATATGGGAGGAACCTCCTCAAGAATCATAGTTTGTTAAAAAATAATTTTTGGCAAAGAAATTCATTAACATATTTCTCTAATTTATTATGGAATTACCATCATGGCTTGAATACTGTTTGATGGAATTCTGCGATTCGGTCTTTGCAATTGTTCCGCAGCGGATACCTACCTTTGAGAACTTAAGCAATTGCAAAATCATTTCTCACCGTGGACAACATGACAACATCACTGTTTTCGAGAACACTTTATCCGCATTTGATAATGCGTTTGAAATAGAAGGGATTTGGGGGATTGAATTGGATTTTCGATGGACAAAAGATTTACATCCTGTAGTAGCTCATGATCCGGATCTAAATAGATTGTTTGGTTCAAATCTCCGTATTTCTGAAGCAACATTAGCAGAACTAAAACAGCTCTTTCCACAGGTGCCCACATTGGGAGAAGTCGTTCGGCGTTACGGCGGGAAGCTCCACTTGATGGTGGAGGCGAAAGAAGAACATTATCCTCAACCGGAAAAGCAGAACATGATTCTAAAAGAGTTGTTTTCTCCGCTAGAACCGCGGAAAGATTTTCACTTGCTTTCTCTTGATCCGGAAATGCTTACTCTCGTTAAATTTGTCGACTCTTCTGCGAAAATTCCGGTAGCGATCTTTAATGCAAAAACCTTGAGTAAGATTTCGTTGAAAGAAAAATATGCAGGTTTAGGTGGACATTATCTTTTGCTACATAAAAAGTTTGTAAAAAAACATCTGGAATGTGGTCAAAAAATAGGTGTTGGTTATCCTAAGTCAAAAAACAATCTATTTCGTGAAATAAATCGCGGAGTAGAATGGATCTTTTGCAATGATGCAGTTAGACTCAGTGGTATCCTGCGCACGGAATTAAAAAAGTTACAATTGTTAGCTGACGCCAAGATTTCAAATGAATGAAAATGATTTTCAAATTTTGGGTGAAAGACCTGTTAGAGTATTATTCACAGGTGGAGGATCGGGAGGCCCAACTCTGCCTTTGCTGGCTTTAGCAGAAGAAATAAGTCAACAAAGAAAAGTCACTCACTTCCTTTTTCTTGGTAGCAAAAATGGGCCAGAACGAGAAATGGTAGAACAAACTGAGATCCCGTTTGTCGCTATTCCATCCGGAAAAGTTAGACGTTACTGGAGTTGGCACAATTTTATTGACCCATTTTTTGTTCTAGGTGGTGGATTAATGAGTTTGGCACTTTTGCTGATTTTTCGACCACAAATTGTTGTTTCTGCAGGAAGTTTTGTAAGTGTCCCAGTAGCTTACGCGGCCTGGATCTTAAGGATCCCGCATGTGATCCTGCAAATGGATGTTTTACCAGGACTTGCGAACCGAATCATGGCACCAGTGAGTAAGGCGCTCGTTGCTTATTTTGAGAAAACCGCAAAAAAATTCCCCTCAATTTCTTTTAAGAAGGTAATTGGGCCGGTCGTACGTCAGGAAATATCTTCTGCAAATGCTAAATTTGCAAATGAACGTTTTGGTCTTCATCCGGAACTTCCACTCATTCTTATTACAGGAGGCGGACAGGGAGCTGCTGGCTTAAATCGTGCGGTTTTGCCGTTGTTAAAACACCTGCTGAAAAACTTTCAGGTTGTCCATCTTACAGGTTCAGGGGCAGCTAAATGTTTTGTGCAGGAAACTTCAGTATTTTCTCATCAGCATTATCATCCACTGGAAGTTGTCTATGAAGGTATGGGTGACTTGATTGCTAAAAGTGAAATAGTACTGACTCGAGCGGGTATGGGAATTCTTGGAGAACTTGCTGTTCTGCAAAAAGACACAGTCCTAATTCCACTTCCTGGAACACATCAGGAAGAAAATGCTCTGCTGATCAAGGAAAATAACGCGGCAGAATATGTTTCCCAGCAAGTTTTATCAACTGAAGGAATTAACTGGTGGGATAATTTTTTTGAGAAACGGGTTCCTGGAGAAATGGGGAAAAAACTCCATAAACTACTTCCGGACGGAGGAACAAAAGATTTTGTGAAGTTGGTTTTTGATTTGAGCGGAAAAGTCTGAACATGTCATCCGATTCCCCTTTTAGCAATTATTCAGAAATTCAGGCCACATTTTCCCGGCTTTTTTTGAATTATTGGACCGCACTTTTTCTGTTGAGTATTGTCAGCGCTTCCTGTGCATCTGGAAGCGGAAAGTTTTACGATTGGTGCGCAAAACGGGATTTCCCGGCTATTTGCAAAAAGTACTTTGATTAGTTTTATATTTAAATTATCCCTCTATGAAGATTGGAATTCTCTGCGCCATTCCTAAAGAAATAAAATATTTTGATTTGCAGCTAAATTCAGCTCGAACACTCGGATGTAGACGATTTTTTAGAAAAAAAGAAGAGCGTCATGATCTGACTGTTGTAGAATGTGGTCTTGGGAAAGTTAATGCAGCATTAGTTTCTACTTTGCTCGTTCAGGAGTTTGACTGCAAATTGCTTATTTTTTCCGGAGTAGCTGGCGGAATTGATCCTACCATGGAAATTGGAGAGGTGGTAGTTGGAGAATCATTAATTCAATATGATTACGGAGCACTGAACGACGGTCACGTACAGGTTTACCGTGCTGGTAGTATCCCAATGGGACCTCCTAAAACTTCTGCAGAGTTTAGACTTGATCCGGAAATAAAGAAGATAATCAAGGTGGTGCTTCCCGAAGTCAGAATGGGTACAATCTTAACTGGAGATGTTTTCCTGCAGTGCGAAAAAAAACGAAAAGCTTTGTATGAACAATTTGGCGCTCAGGCAATTGAGATGGAAGGGGGAGCAGTTGCGCAGGTTGCGGAGCAATTCGGAATTCCTGCAATTGTGGTACGTTGCCTCAGTGATTTAGCTGGTGCAAATGGACAAAAACTTTCTGTCGGATTTCTGAATACTGCCGCAAAAAACTCATTCAAAACTGTTCAGACTCTTTTAAAAGCTTTGCCTTATTAATTTAATTAAAAAAAACAACGCAGTTCCAAGTATGGAGAACTACTGCCCATTTTTGGAAAAAGTTGGAAACCATCTTTTGCGATTGGGTAAAGCTCTTTAAGCAGATTATATTTGCGATTAAGGTTATTGTCTCTACAAACCACACTTACAGAATTCGCTTTATCTCCGTTTAAGCAAAATAAAGTCTTTCCCTCCAGCAGTAAATCTTCTTCCATACGTGTCCAGAACCTTTCCATTCTGCACTTAATTTTCTTATCCGCAAATTCTACTTTCCCTTCTGCAACAAGCGGAATTGTTTCGAACTCTGTGCCAAAACCTTTTTCCGCAAAAAGAATTTCCCATTTAAAATAATCTGCTATTGCTTGTAGAGAAAAACTTAAGCAGAAGATCAAAATCAACAACATGGTGCGCATAATTATTGTTTTAGATAAAATCTGGGAAAGCACAGGGAGGCAACAAAATGATCTAGTGATTTTTCAAACTAATAACATGAAATCCTCAAAATTTTTCGCCGCTTTACATTCGTTCCGGCGGTGTGATTCCAAGGAGATGAAGCCCCTGCAGGAGGGTTTCTGCAACACAATGAAATAAGAGTAATCTTGCTGCCTGTAGCTTTTTATTTTTTGCATGCTTTACCGAACATGTGTTGTAGGCTCTACTGAAATCCTTAGAAAAATCATATAGCATCCTTGCAAGGATTGAGGGACGGTACTGTTCTCCACAGATTAAGATAGTACGGTTGAAATCCAGTAATTGTCGCAGCAGTTTTTTTTCGTTGGGGTGTGTCAAGAGTGAATAATCCACATCAGTATTCACTTTACACGAAATCTGTCTTCCTATACTTCTGATACGGACGTACGCATAAACCAAATATGTTCCAGTATCACCTTCTGAAACCAACCAATCCTTCATGGAAAACACAATTTGTTTGTTCGAATCCTGATTGAGCATTCCGTATTTAATAGCAGCAACTGCGATTTTTTGTGCCGTTTCTTCCAATTCCTGCTTAGTCCAATCCATTCTGTGTTCCAATAAATGAACGGATTGGATACTTTCAATAATTTCTTTCCGTAACTGCGAAAACAGAATCACGTTACCTTCACGCGAACTCATTTTCCCATCTGGAAGGGTGACCAACGCATATGGCAGATGGAAACAATGTTCAACTTGCGAATATCCCATCCTTTTGAGAGTAGCAAAAACTTGTTTAAAGTGTAGTGTCTGTTCTGAACCTACTACATAGACAGAACGTTTTACACCAAACTTATCAAATTTCCGTTGTGCCAAAGCAAGGTCTTTGGTAGCATAGAGTGTATTGCCATCTGATTTTAACAGCATAAAAAAACCTAATTCCTCTGCCTCAAGATTAATCCCTATTGCACCTTCTGAACGTTCAAATGTTCCATTTTTTTCTCCCTCAATTACAATTTTTCTACCTTCTTCATCAACCTCAGATTCATAAAAAATATAATCGAAGTTAATGTCAAGCCACTCATATATTTCATGGAAATCATTCATTGACCACTCACGGGTCATTTCCCATTCTTCGGTAAATTCCCTATCTTTGTTTTCAATTTTTTGCAAAATTTGACTTACTTCATGCTGAAATTGGATTTTCTCCTGACCCTCTGCATCGTCCAACTTTTTAACTGCTAAAGAATATAATTTCCCTAACCATTCTCCCTTGAAATGCTTCGGAGGAGTTTCAGTATTGTGATTACGGTAATACCATAAACATTTTGCGATGTGGGCACCGACATCTCCAATGTAGTTCACTCCTACAACATCATAACCGTTATATTTATAAATGCGTGTGAGACTGTCCCCAAGTGCAACATTACGCATATGACCTACATGGAATCCTTTATGGGTATTAGGCTGAGAATATTCAATCATCACCCTTTCAAGAGCAATTTTGGAGGGTTCCTTGAAATAGCTACCATTGAAAATATCGGGCAGGACTTCCTCAGCCATCGCGACTGCAGACACAGTAAAATTCAAATAAGAACCTGCAGCCTGAATTCCAGTGACTGCTGATCCAGGACTTAGAATGGATTGGAGTTTTTCCGCTAATTCTTTAGCAATTTGCACAGGGGAACGACGAATGCTTTTGGCAAAACTGAAGCAAGGCAGTGCATAGTCGCCCATTTCAGGATTAGGAGGCTGCTCAACCAGTTTGTTGAGCACACACGGCTCCCAAGTTACTGACTCATCTGCTGAGTTCAGCACACTGGCTGTCAATTCACAAATAGTTTGTTCAAATATATTCATCCAAGATCAAGCTATAAATTCCACGATAAGCAGTTTTAAAATGGATGCAACAAACCAATTTTTCTTCATTATAAATGAAACTTATGTACTGAGTTATTTGTCAATTTTCAACTTTTTCCCGTCGGACTATTCTTCCACGTTTCAGGTCATAGGGGGAAAGCTCAATAGTGACGGTATCTCCAGGCAGTACACGAATCTTGTACATTTTCATTTTTCCGGATAAATGACCAATTACTATGTGATCATTTTCCAGCTTTACTCGAAAAATGCCTTTAGAAGACTCTATGACTGTCCCTTCGACTTCTAGTTTATCTTCACTCAAACTTTATCCTCCTTCGTTAGTTTATTATTACAGTTAAACTTTTTTGATTTTTTTATTATTATAATCTTAGATTTTAATGTAACAGGTAAAATTATCAAGTGATTTGAAGAAATTAGGACTATGTCTATTTTGAAGTAGAATAAATCTTCAAAAGTAACGTATCATAGGATTTTTTTCTCCGTGAAAATATTTTAGAAATGAGTTAGAATTCACAACAATTTAGATTAAAAGCTCTCCAAAATATTTTAACTCAAATAGGTGTAAGTGCACAATAAAGAGGACAAATGGAAACTACGCCGTGCTCCTACAGTAGTAAAACGACAGGTAGATCAGCGTGAAGAATATGAACGTGATCGGGCACGTGTGATTCATTCTTCTGCTTTCAGGAGATTACAGGCTAAAACACAAATACTAGGTGTTCTGGAAGGTGATTTCCATCGTACACGCCTAACACATTCAATGGAAGTTGCGCAAATTGGTCGTGGGATGGTCTTAAATTTACAAAAGAGATTGCCGAAATCAAATCATCTGCTTCCGCAGTTAGAACAGATTGAAACAACTGGACTAGCTCATGATTTGGGTCACCCTCCCTTTGGACACGGTGGAGAAACTGCACTCAATTTTGCAATGGCCGACTATGGAGGATTTGAAGGAAACGGGCAGACATTACGTATTCTGACTCAGTTGGAATCGCACACGCCAGAGAATGGATTAGATTTAACCCGCCGAACTTTGCTGGGAGTTTTGAAATATCCTGTTCCGTATTCAAACTTGTGCAAAATATCCCATCCGGAAGCAACTAAGAAATCTACTGATTTAAATTTCCAACATACCTGGCAGCCACCGAAGTGTTTTCTAGATACCGAGCAGGAAGTGTTCAACTGGATTTTAGAACCACTTTCAAATGCTGATAAAATACTCTTCAGCGAACATACATCTCCCACTAAACATAGTCATGGCCTTTCTTTATACAAAGCTCTTGACACTTCGCTGATGAATCTAGCGGATGATATTGCTTACGGGATTCATGATTTTGAAGATGGCATTGTTTTGCGTTTGCTGACTCGGGATCATTGGCGTGAAGTAACACAGCATTTGGATGAAAAATGGGCTCAGAAAAACAATCTCCTTCAAATTGAAAACATGCTTTTCACACGTAAAGAAAATTCTGGATACAGTCGGAGGCAGGCGGTTGGAGCTTTGGTTCATGCGCTGATTTCATCTGTTGAATTAAAACTGAATGAGAATTTTGAAGAACCTCTTTTGGGGTGGAATGTAGTTTTGCCGGAAGAGCCTCTATGCTTCTTAAAGGCACTTAAAGAAACTGTCTCGAGGCATGTAATTCAGCTCAATACTGTTCAGGCTACAACTTTTAAGGGACGTAAAATTGTTTTATCACTTTTTGATGCACTATCTGCTGAGCCAGAAATGCTTTTACCTTCATCTTTTCAATTTTTATGGAAAGAAGCAAAAAGTGATTTGCAACAAAAAAGAATCATTTGTGATTTCATTGCAGGCATGACCGATCAATACGCAAACCGTTTTTACGAACGTTTGTATCTCCCAGGACATGGCTCTGTTTTCGACAGGATTTAAAAAAATATTAAGTGATAGAAATTTTTATTTATCAAAAATAATAACCTGAAGCCTCAACACAAAAACTTAAATTGTTCCCCAAAAGACGTCAGACCAGCACAGTTTCAATTGGTACCCTCAAGATTGGAAGCACTGAGCCGATTCGGATTCAGTCGATGCTGACATCCGACACGACAGATATTGAGGAATGTATTGCAGAAATTACTCGTTTGGACAAAGTGAATTGTGAAATTATTCGTTTGACTGTTCCTAATCAAAAATCAGTAGACAGCCTGCATGCAATCCGATCTGAAATGGAGAAACGTGGAATTCAAAGGCCGTTGGTTGCAGATGTTCATTTTAATCCGCAATTGGCGATCAATGTTTGTGAATTCGTCGAAAAAGTGCGTATAAATCCGGGTAATTTTGTAGATAGCAAAAAATTTGAAGCCCGTGAATACACTGATAAACAGTATCAGGAAGAATTGGCACGTGTTGAAGAAAAAATACTGCCTTTGATTAGCAATTTAAAAAAATATGGTTGTGCTTTGAGGGTTGGTACCAACCACGGATCACTTTCAGACCGTGTAATGAATCGCTATGGTGACACCTCAAAAGGTATGGTTGAATCCGCACTAGAATTTTTACGTATACTGCGAAAACATGACTTCGAAGAGACTGTGCTGTCAATGAAATCTTCAAACCCGCTGGTGATGATTCAAGCCTATCGGCAGCTTGTAATTGCAATGGAATCAGAAGAAATGTATTATCCACTGCATTTGGGTGTCACTGAAGCCGGCAACGAACTAGACGGACGAATAAAAAGCGCTGTTGGTATAGGAACTTTGCTTTGTGACGGATTGGGTGACACGATTAGGGTTTCACTGACCGAAGCCTCAGAAAATGAAATACCGGTGGCACAATCGATTCTTCAGTCAACTCGCGCCAGAATTTATAACACAGATTTTATCTCCTGCCCGTCTTGCGGACGTACATTTTTTGATCTAGAAACTACAACAGCACAAATAAAAGCTTTTACCTCCCATCTCAAAGGAGTAAAAATTGCAATCATGGGTTGTGTAGTAAATGGTCCCGGAGAAATGGCAGATGCTGATTTTGGCTATGTTGGAGCTGGCCCTGGAAAAATCAACCTTTACTGCGGACAAACATGCGTTGAACGTAACATTCCCTCAGTCCAAGCTGTGAAGCGTTTAATTGAGCTGATTCAGGAACACGGGAAATGGGTAGATCCTGCTTAATATTTTAAACATCCAGTCAGGCATCATAATTCCAGATGAACATTCAGACAGACGAGTTGATCAAAATCATTATCGAAAATCAATTACTTGCTTTCCCAATTCTCGGTATATTGCTGATACTATTATTTATATTAACGTGGAGGCAGGCACGGCGCAGTTGGTGTTTTTATGTCAGTAAGCGCAAACTGTTGAAAAATATACAGAACACACTGCAGCACGGGGCATGAAGGTGTTGTTACTGCTGCTCCCTCGAGCCAAAAATAGCGGTTCCGACTCGAATCATAGTTGCGCCTTCCTGAATAGCCCAATTATAATCCGCAGTCATACCCATTGAAAGTTCAGTAATTCCCGGCGAATCCAATTCATCCCGGAGTTTATCTCGCCATTCGCGAATTTGCTCAAATATTTTGCGTGTTCTAAATTCTCCAAGATTTGGAGCTGGGATTGTCATCAGTCCACGAAACTTCAGCCACCTTCCGGAAGAAATATATTCAGCAACACGTAAAATTTCATCCCATTCTTGCAGGCCTGATTTGCTCTCTTCACGGGAAAGATTGACTTGTATCAGCACATTGATATTCTTGTTTGTTAGATCACAACGAGCCTCTAATATTTTTGCTAATTCTATAGATTCAACAGAATGGATCCACTGAAAATAACCCGGACAAAACTTAGCTTTATTTTTTTGCAAGTGACCTATCAAATGCCATTCTACCTCAGGAGAGTTTTTAAGCACCTCAATTTTTCCAAGTGCCTCCTGTATACGGTTTTCACCAAATGCAGTTTGTTTGGCAGATAATGCCTCCTTTATTAATTCAACAGATTTGGTTTTACTGACTGCAATTAATTGAATCTCTTCCGGAGTACGGCCGGACTGAAAAGCAGCTTGTGTTATCTGTTGTTTAACTTTTTCTAAATTATCTTTGACTGACACTTAACTTACTCTATAATTGATTTGATGGGAAAAGGAACTCTAATGGATAAATTATGTGTTATGTTATTTCGGATTCCAATAGTCAAAAATATTTGGTCACAAAGATACGAAGCTATGCATTTTGATAGTATCCCATGGACGAAACTCAAGAAACCTCTCTCAGCATGTAAAATAGCTCTTGTTACAACCGGAGGTATTCTATTGAAAACGGAAGAAAGTTTTGAATTAAACGATCCTCATGGAGATAGTTCATTCCGCAGGATCCCTCATGACGTTTCTGCGGAAGATTTAACCATTTCTCACAAATATTATGATCACCGCGATGCGGACTGTGATCCAAATTTAATTCTACCTTTTGAGGTCTTACGTGAACTTCAGACAGAAGGTGTTATAGGAGCTTCCGGTCCCTATCACTACAGCTTTATGGGTCATATCAAAGAACCTCACCTGACTAAGTTAATTCAGCAAAGTTCTGTCGAAGTGGCAAAAGAAATTAAGCAATTGCAGATTGACATTGCTCTACTAGTTCCGGCCTGAGGTATCTGCAATCAGACGGTCGGTCTGCTCCAACGTGAAATAGAACGTCAAGGAATTTCTACTGTTGGAATTTCAATTGTTCGCAAAATAACTGAGTCAGTAAAACCTCCACGCACATATCACTTGAAATATCCTTTTGGTCATGCACTTGGAGAAGCATTTAACCGGACCCAGCAAAAACAAATTTTCCGTGATTGCCTTGAAGTACTTGAAACAGCGACTTTGCCGGGAGTAATAGTTGACAGCCCGTACCGCTGGAGACGTCACAAGTTTGAATAATATCTTTTGCTGGAGTCTGTAAGTGGTTTAAAGTAAAACAATAAAAACTACTGCAACTCTGCGTCCCAAAGGCCAACTTGCCGTTGTTTTGCTTCATTTTCCGCAGCCAGCATATCTTCGTGTTCTGGCGGAGTTTCATTTCCCAGTAGGTAAAAAGACCAACCATTTCGGATCAACCAAATATTGATGTTTGTGTCTCCAGACCTGATAATTCCGTCCAGCCTAAATAATTTTTCTGAGAAATCATAATTGATTCTCACCTGTCTGTTGTAGAAGATCTTTTGCATTTCAAACGCAGCTTTTTTGCGGAACCATTCATTGTATTCCTTGCCGTGACTTACAGACAGCTTTGGAGATACAAATTTTAGCCAGACACGTACTTCCTGTCGTGGCAAATTTAGGTTCTGCTTTGATAGTTTGAATGTCCATTTTCGAAATTCAGAGCGGTTTTCAATTCGTATCCAGACACTTTCTGAATCAGTAACTCTACTAAAAATACCAATCAATATATTTTCAATACCTGTACGTAGTGGTTTTGATTTTTTCCTGTTATCCATCCTACTGAAGAGTTTTTGACGTATAGATTCTGTTTTTAATAAACCTTCCTGTGCCTTTAATTCTTGAACCTGAATAATCAAACTTCCAAAGAAAATATAAATCGTCAGTAAAAAAAATTTGACAAAACTCATTATTTGCACCACTAGCTTTTTATTTTGCAATTGATTTTTCTGTAATCAAGCACAGAATACCATTATAATTCATTAAAATCCATCTGATTTGAAAAAGATTATGTTATGCATTTTGTAAATTGAAAGACTTGGTATTGGAGATGCAATAAGTTTGCATGTGTTAGTACATTTCATATAAAGTACGGTAATGACTTCGTTTATCCTGAGATTGGGGCAAGGATATTACCACCCACATGTGTTGACGTGAATTTTTGCTGGCCAGTTTTAAGTTTTGTTTCTTCCCGCCAATTATGATTCCCTTGCATTCACTGACAAACAAAAAAACAAATCAGGAACATTTAGGTTCCAAATGTGAAGTAGTTTATTTATTTGATATTTTGAACTATTTCATAAGTGTTATTATCTTGATACTGGGGTTCATTGCTTCCATACCTATTCAAGGATTTGCGCAAGTAGAATTGGATGTTCCGGAACTTTCAATTCAGACACAATCCTACTTACACAATCCTGATGCAGGGACATATCTTTACCGCAACGCAAAAGTTGAATGGGAGGAAATATCAGTTGAAAGTACGGAAATATTATATCATCCGGGAAAAAACAAATTAACTGCAAAAGGTTATGTCAGAGTAACAGAAGGTGAAGTTATCGCGGTGATGGATGAGTTAGAAATCAACATTAAAGACGGAACAGGAATTTTTAGAGAAGCCATTTTTTATGATGCCTCAAGCAAAGCATACATGACCGCGAAGGAAGTCCATAGGTTAGATAAAGGCGAATATGTTGCAAAAACTTGTACATTTACTACTTGTAATCCGAAATCTCCGGCATGGAAGGTCACTGGCAGTGAGGTAAAATATTATGCACAAAATTTCTCATCATCGAGCAGTTCTACTTTAAGAGTAGGTGGAGTTCCAGTTTTTTATTTCCCCTATCTTGCTTGGCCGACTGTTAAACGTCGTCAGTCAGGGTTCCTTCCTCCGGAATATCTCTTAGTCCGTAGTAGTCTGAAAAAATTTGATCTGGGTTACCGAATTGGGATTCCGTATTTTTGGAATATTGATCAGGAACAGGATTTGACATTTACATATGATTGGGTGGAGCTTCGCGGTCCAGGATTTCGTCTGGATTATCAATATGCCTGGAAAGAGGGAATGCGTGGTGAAATAAAATTTCAGCAATTTTTTGAACGGGATCCTCGTTCACCTGTAAATGAATCAGGAAGTCTAAGCCCTCAGGAGATAGAATCTTCAGAATTAAAACCGCAGCGTTTCAAATTTGAATTTAATCACAATCAACAATTAGACGGACAAAGTAGACTGATTACTTCTGCGCTGGTTTACAGTGACAGTCAGTTTCAAAAAGAATACGAACTGATAGAAAGTCCAGACCCTAATACCGCACAGCAATTTTCGGTAAATATCAACAGGCAGTTTTCAAAAGGGAGTGTCACATTTTCTGCAACTCAAACACGGATCTTTAGTGAATTGGCTATTTTGAATCGAAAAATTGATCTCACACAAATTCAATACCTACCGGCTTTTTCATTTCAATTTAGTGATACTTTATGGCGATCTGAAAAATCAACTTTGACCAGCTCGCTGAGTGGATCTGCTGTACGATATTTCAGAGTACAGGGTTACAATGGTGAAGGAGTAAATGTCACTCCCAGATTGAATTTTCAGTTTCCTCTTTTTCAACATTATAACGTTAGCCTTGAAGTAGGGGAAAAAATATCCAGCTACAAAGTTCGTGATTCGGATGTGCCCGGAAGTGAAGATGCTTATGGCTTCAATATTTTGGACGGCAAAGCTGAAATCAACACAACTTTGTCCCGGAATTTTAAAACAGATTCGGGAATTTACAGTCGTTTCAAGCACTTGATAAAACCACGCCTTCAATACGAATATATCGAAGATGTCTTGCAAATATCTGATTCCGGAGTCCCATTTGGAGGAACAATTTCTACACGTAGACTTGCAACATTACGCATAGAAAATGTACTTCTCGTCAAACGTCGTTTCTTTGAACGAAGAATTAAATTAACATCGCTTTCATTGGACAGAATGAGAAGAAATCAACTGGATCCAGTCTTAATTCGAAAATTAGAACAGATTCTAGGCCAGGAATTAGGTTCTGAAAAATTATTTATTGAGAAGTTAGACAGGTTGTTTGGGGGGGAATTAAGTGCTCAGCAAATAGACTCCATTCTAGGATATGCGGAGAAAGGTGTAATACCTCTGTTGAACAGTCAAGCTGGTGTTCAAACGCGTGAAGGAAAAAGTCGGAATCTCGCCAATTTAAATTTTGTCCAGCATTATGACTTTTTCAAAAAAGATCCCTATTTTCAGCCTGTAGGTCCTTCAGTTAAAGGTAATGAGACTGATTCAAATCAACCCTTATTACCCCTGCGAACTATCTTAAATTTCAGACCCGGTAGCACATTTTCAATAAATCTTTTTAATCGCTACCACCATCAGAAGAGGCGGGTTGTAGAATATTCATTAGAAGTAAGTGTAGGGTTGAGTGCACACAACAAAGCGTCTGTAAATTTTCGTAACAATGAAGAAGCTTATCAAACACCTTTTGGTAATGATGTTGCTGCAGCTAACACATTTGGTTTCAGCAACAGCTTTGAAGCAAGTGACGAACTGGCTTTTGGGTTTTCCGGGACTGTCAATTTAGATGCAGACAGTTATACCTTTCGACGACGTCTAAGTTCAAGTGCTTTCACACTGGATTACCGACCTGAATGCTGGGATATCCGTCTTGCTCTCACAGAAGATGTAGGCATAACAGAATCAAACAGCGGACTTGAACAAGAATATATTGACCGTACCCTTTACGCCTACATTAACTTAGGTGGTATCTCTATTCCGGAACAAATATTACCAGATATGGAATAATGAGATGAAAAACAACAGATACTCATCTGCATTAAAGAATTTTATGACCCAGGCGATTTCCAAATCAGTTCTGTTCTTGATAAATGTTTGCTGTTTTATTATTTTTGTAGGAGAGTTAGATGCGCAGACACAGCTTGCTCTCGAACAAAGTGAAATGGAGGAGCGCAGTTTAGAGGCACGGACCGCAACCCAGGAACCAGATTTTTTTGTCTCTGGAACATCCGCTCAAGGGATAGGCTTCTATTTTGGTGTTGGATTTCGCAGTGTGAAGCTTCAAGTTGCTGAAACCATTATTATATCGGATTCAGATGGTACTGCAAATGGAATTGGATTCAATTTGGGATATTATTGGAATGAGCAGGTAGTAGAATATGAAAGGCAAGTTTCGATTGTTGAACACTCGGAATCTTTTACTTATCAAGAAGAATCCGGTAGGGAACTTGAAGTAATCCAAAATAATTTATGGTACATACAATACCCAAAAATCAAAAGTGACTTTTATTTGCACTATGGCGCCGGGCTTCAGTTTACTAAAACCCGTTTTGCCGGAAGCATTAGTAATGATGCTTATGAAGATGAAATTGCTCTTGGAATCGAAACCGGAGTGTCCTATTTCGTCACTTCAAATTTATTAATATATTATCGTTTTTCACTGGGGCAACAGCTGCCATTTTTTACTACTTCTGCTTCAACTTCTTTTTTGAAACAAAGTCAATTACACACGATCTATCTTAATTTCTATTATCCGCTTTGATTATTTTAAATCTGAAGATTTTTGTTACGATTTTCAGTTACAAGTTTTTCCAGTCTTTGATTTAAAAGTTTTTCTTCTTTTTCTCTTGTGTACACATTGTGCGGAGCAGTCCTGACTAAACACTGATTCTCATCGAGTGGACAGCGTTCACAGGTTTGGTTAACTTCCTTTACAGGAATTTCCGGATCATTTAAAAATTTAACTTTTGCCTTAAGTGCTTTATCAATCCTCAATCCGAGCGAAACACAACGGTTTATTTTTGAATTCAAACGTAATGCGCGCCCTATGGAAATAAAAAGTACCTCATTACCACTCTCCATAAACTGTGCTCTCTGAGCACGAATTATTATTTTTTCAGGTTTCAACTTAGTCTGTTCTGTTTCCAACTCTTTGAGCAAAGATACAGGCAACCAGCGTCGACAATAGTGTTCATCTAAACTGACTCCACTCGGGACTAAAGTTCTGGGCATGTTCAATTCCTTGGTCAATCGAATATCATTTTTTCCAATCATATGTTCAAAACGCAAAAAATGCAGCTCATTTATTTTGAAGAGTCCGGGAAGAATTTGACTGAGGCGGTGTAGAAATGTTTCCGGAGTAACTTCATGATGTTTGAGTAACTTTAAAATAGCTTCACCATCCCATGTTTTCGACTGAAATAATTCCTGAATTTCCTTCTCTGCTTGGAAACGATTTATCATTAATGCTCCGGCAAAATAAGAAGCTCGAAAATTATCCATAACTTCTTCGAAACTACCGAATTTTTTCCAGGGAGAAGTTCGGAGATGCTTGCCGATTTTCAACTCAGAATAGCCGATTTGTAAAACAATTGAATAGACATGCTGGGAGGGATTGAGTTGACCGTTTAACAATAATTGCGGAGGTTTGCCCGGAAGGAAAATAAAGCGTTGTCCGGACAATTCCGGATATAGTGAAAAATCTGCAACTCTCGCTTCAACACCGTGAACTTTGCGGAGTGTGGATATCAGTTCTTCACGAGTGGCTGGGGGGAAACGTTTCCATTTCTGTTTATCTGCATACTCTTCCGCCAGTTCCTCAAATTCTTCAAAGTAATTGTTGTGCATTTCCTGAAAAGCCCGTAAAGATGCCAAAAAGAACTGCTCAACATTCATGTCATACGCTCTAGAAATCTCCATTAAAGTACTGATGAGTGCAGCAGCTTTCTTAGGTGAAGCCGTAAAAAGCTCCATCACATTTTCAAATGTGATCCCAAAAAGTTGAAAAGGAAAAGATCCTAATACAGTTGAAGATAAAAACAATTCCGAGATTTTACCAAGCCGGCCGGTCATACTGATGGATACTAGATCGTCGTATCCAACACCTAATCCATCTGCCAGGTTCATTATTTTTTCTGCTTTTGGATATTTTTTCCCTTTCTCAATTTCATTAATATAAGACACGGATAATCCTGTCAGTGCTGCAAGTTCTTTCAGACCATAACCTTTTTCATGTCTGAAATTACGTAACTTCATCCCAAAAATGTAGCGTATATTCAGTTTGTCTGTAAAAGGAGTCTTTTTATCCTTGTTTGGCATAAATATCTCGATTAATTTGTTTTATTGTCTGCACAGACACCGTCATTTTTAAATTTTTCAATTTGTTTTTTAGTATATCCTAGATCTTTTAAGACGGTCTCAGTTTGTTCACCCAGTTCAGCCCCAACATGGCGATATTCTGCATTGCATATAGAAAATTTAAATGGAGAGGCAATTTGTTTATGAGATTCTCCATCTGAAGTAGGGACATCAGTTATCATTCCTCTAGCTTTAAAATGCTGGTGTTCCATTACCTCAGAGAATTCTAACACCAATTCAACGCATGCATCAATGTCAGCAAAAGCCGTCTCCCATTCAGACCAAGGGCGCTCCAAAAATCTTTTACGGAGTATACTCTTTAAATGTGTTTGAGCTTCCAGATCATCAAAAGAGGTTTGAATAAGAGTTTCTGGAAGTTTCATTGCATTCAGCAAAGCAGCAAAAAATTGAGGTTCCAAACTACTTACTGAGATCCAACGTTCATCCTTGGTTTGATAATAATCATAGAATGTCCCACCGTTGAGCCAGGTTGATTCGGGTAGGGCTTCTGGTGCACCTGCGAGCCAATTTGCACCTCCAAAGACATTCATACTGAGCATTGCGTCTGACATACTTATATCTAACGCTTGTCCTTCTCCTGTTTGCTGACGGTGAATTACCGCTGCCAAAATACCCATTACTGTATGATATGAACCACCAGCGATATCTGCGATCTGTATCCCCATCGGTACAGGAGGTTCATTTTTTCGGCGACTACAATTACTAACTCCGGAAATGGCGAGATAATTTAAATCGTGACCAGCACGGTTTCGGTAAGGTCCTGTTTGCCCATATCCTGTTAGTGAACAAAATATTAATGAAGGATTATGTTTACGGAGTTCCCCATAATCCAGACCGAGCCTTTTCATTACTCCCGGACGGAATTGTTCCAAAACAATATCATATTTACCTACTAATTGTTGAACAATTTTAACTGCTTGAGGATATTTAAGATTTAAAGCTAAGGATTTTTTGGAACGATTCAGTGTCGCATGGGTTGCAGAACCACCTTTAACTTGAGGCCAAAGTGTTCTCACTATATCAGGACGAGTTGGTGATTCTATTCTTAATATTTCAGCACCTAAATCAGCAAGCATCATTGAGGCATAAGGCCCCGGGAGCAGAGTCGAAAAATCGAGAATTTTTAGTGAGGAAAGCGGAGTTGACATTTTATGCTAATACAGCCACTGCCTCTGCAACGATGGTTTGTGCCTGTGGTGTATTAGTGTAAAGTTCGAGACGTATAAATTTTTCACCGTCTTTTTCAAATTTTTCAACAATTTCCCCACTGCATGACACAGTATCGCCTATTTGAGTCATTGCGGTGAAACGATTATTAAAACTTTTGAGGGCAGATTGAGGAACCCAATTGGTGAGCATTTGGGCTAGATAACCTGCAGAGAGCATTCCATGTGCGATTACGTCATCAAGTCCTGATGATTTTGCGAAATCAAGATCTACATGAATTGGATTGTGGTCTCCGGATGCTCCGCAATAAAGTGCAAGAGTGTGCCGGGAAACTGAAGGAGTTTTCAGCCCTGGAATTTTGTCTCCAACGTTTAAAGAGTCGAATGTTGGAATGGTCATAATATTTTATTGATGCCTGAAAACATAATTGGTCCTCGTATCAGCCACAATTATGCCGTCCTGATTGGTAAAAGTATTGTCTGAAATCACGAATTGCAAAGCTCCATCTTTTTTATCAACAATATCAGTAATTTTTTTACATACAGTTATACTGTCACCGGCATAAATTGGGGCATAGTAGTTGAAATTTTCTTCTCCATGCAGTAATTTGTCCAACGTTTCTCCCAGAACACTCATGAAATCAACTAAATCTAAAGCGTCTATTTCCAACATGAACGGGAAAGTAGGAGGAGCCAGCAAACCGGGAAGGCCTGCTGCTTTTGCTGCATCCGGATCTGTATAGATTCCCTTGGTTTCTCCAAGTGATTTTGCTAAAAATTTTAAGCGCCCCTCCTCCACAGGCAAGGTAACAGGTGGAAAATTGTAACCTATGTGTTTTTTGTCTATCATGTCTTTACCTGCTCAGATTAGCATTGAATTATATTATTATGTTTCTCTGAGTAAAAATTTAGGTTTATATTTTATTGCAAACTGCAAAAAATTCTATGATTAGTTTGTTTTTCTGTCAACAACAAACTAATTATGCAAACTATAATCTTTTGCACAATGAAACCAAATGTGAAAGTTTTTGCTTACAAAGACTGATAGCACAAGCTTTAATTTGGTTGAGATCCAGTACGATTGAATCAGGAATGTTTTTGGTACGGTTACGTATTTTCAATAAACACTGCAGTAATCGCTGTTCGTGTTGCTTGACCCCAATACTTCCTTTCGAGCAATGCACACGAGCTTCCTTAAAAGTTAGCCAGGCCGGAAGACGATTTAATTCTGCCAACATGGATTTTTGAATCCCAGCTAATTCAGAAGTATATGCGGCATTCTGTCTGTTTGAACTGCAAGCTGAAGCGGACGGCTTATTGTGTTTTAAAGATAACTGAGACAATCTGCTTATCATAAAAAATATCAAGATAATCAGTAAAAAAGCTGTTGTTGAGAGAAACATCCATTTTAGCCATTTTCTCCAATTATTGACAGATTTTTTTGTTTTTCCATCTTTGAAACTAACCTGAAAAAACTGTACTTTACCGTCAGCAGACTCTAGATTCAAGTTTGGTGTTTGGTCATGACCAAGAACTGCACCAACTAGCTTAATTTCATCAATTTCTGGTGCAAGCATGTCTTTAGTTAAACTTGAAAGATCAGCCACATCACGTCCATAACGTTGAATCAGATCAATAACTTTAGGATGCTCACGCCAGTTATCACGTTTAACTTCCGGAGCAGTCACACAGGCCAGATCAAATCTGGAAAATATCTTGGCTTTACGTTCCTTACCTGTACCGGTATCGCAGACACCAATCGGACGCCATTGAATATATTTGAGATGGGAAATTTCAGTCATTTTTCAGGAGAAATTTCTCCAATTCATGGGGGGACTGAAAGAGAATAGAGTAGTTACACTAAACTAATTTGCTGGCTGGGGCGGCAGGGATCGAACCTGCGAATCACGGGATCAAAACCCGATGCCTTACCACTTGGCTACGCCCCAAAACAACCAGTAGTTATAGCTTTTAATTCTAGCTGGACAGTGAAAAATTGCAAGAGAATTTATGACTAAAAGCATTATTCCTCAACGACAAACTCAAAGCCCAGCAATGAAAGAGTGAGGAGTAGCACATCAAAACCTAAAAGTAATTTCCACCAGGACCAAACTTCTTCTGGGTGAGATCCAAAAAAAATAAAATCCGTGAGATGGACTAAACACAAAAGGCTTGGAACCATCAAAGGGAAAAACAAAATAGGTAGTAACATTTCTTTACCACGCACGGTTGCTGTCATTGTTGTCAGCAGTGTACCTAATGAACTGAATCCTATTGTGCCAAAAAGTAGAACAAGAAAAAATTCCAGCCAGTATCGTACATCAATATCTAATAAAAAAAGCCATAATGAAATGACAAGCAGCTGAGTAAACAGAAGGGATATAGTATTTGCCAACATTTTACCTAAAAACAAGACACTACGATCCACTGGAGTAGTTAACAACCCACCCATACAGCCAGATTCCATTTCCTGAATGTATGACTTTCCAAGTCCAATTACTCCACTCATAAAAAACACAATCCAGATAACTCCTGGAATTGCATTTATGAGCAATTCGGGTTCATCGCCTATTGCAAAATGAAAAATCATTAAGGTCAGAATTGAGAATAATAGGATCGATAAGAAGTTGTCTTTTCGTCGTAAATCAATTAGTAAATCTTTCCAGACTAAAATGAAAGTTTGCCGGAAAAACAATTGCATCAGGAAGGATTAAGCTAAAGGAGGCTGCAAAGATAAGATTTAGGCGGCTTTTTCTTTGCTGGAATTTTTGTTTGAAGTTGATTCTTTCTTTTCAGTTTTGCTCAATTTATCTGCCGACGATTTTTCTGAGTTTGTCGTTTCTTTTATTTTTGAAGGACTTTTGTCTTTGCCAGAGTTTTCTGGTTCTGATTTATTGTTTGAATATCCATCTTTGTACCATCCACCACCTTTAAGGTGAAATGAACTCATCGAAACTTGACGCTCAGCAGTGTTTTGTCCACAATCTGGACATTTCTCCAGAGAAGTCTCACTGAACTTTTGCACTTCTTCAAACTCGTGCTCGCAACTTTTACAGATATATTCATAGATTGGCATATTGTTCTCGTTCTGCTACAATCATTTAAACTAAAATTTTATTTATTGTACACTTAATTGCATTATTTGTCAATTTAGTGTTAGTCGGGGAATTCGTTTGAGCATAAGAAAATTAGAGGCCTCTCATCTTAAAAAATCTTATAATGGTAGGCATGTGGTTAAAGGAATCTCACTTGAAGTAAAACAAGGTCAGGTAGTTGGTCTACTTGGACCTAACGGTGCAGGAAAAACCACCACGTTTTATATGATAGTGGGTGTACAGCTCCCTGAAGAAGGAGCGATCATGTTAGACGGTCAGAATATTACTAGATATCCTATGCACCAGCGAGCAAAAGCCGGACTTGGTTATCTTTCACAGGAACGATCAATTTTTAGAAAACTAACGGTTGAGGAAAATTTAAATGCAGTATTAGAAATGCTCCCTCTGAGTCGTGCAGAAAAACAGGATCGTCTGGATTCATTGCTAAATGAACTAGGTATACAGCACGTTCGAAAAATAAAAGGATATGCTCTTTCTGGAGGTGAAAGTCGTCGTGCAGAAATTGCACGTGCATTGGTTCTTGAGCCTGCAATCATGCTACTCGATGAACCATTTGCAGGTGTTGATCCAATTGCTGTCGCAGATATTCAAACAATAGTCCAGCAATTAGCGAAACGTAACATAGGTATCTTGATAACCGACCATAATGTTAGAGAAACATTCGGCATAATTGATTATGGTTACATTATGAATGAAGGAGAGCTTCTGATTGGCGGTACTCCGGAGGAATTAGTTAAAAATGATCAGGCCCGAAAAGTTTACCTTGGAAAATCTTTCTCGATGTAGGTTTGACTTTTACGTCAATTTGGAGAGAAACTGTTAGTATACAAACATTTTTCATCTAGAAGAAGAGTGTTTTGAAAAAATCTTCTCAAACTTTTAATTAGATTATCGAGAGTTTATGGCTATGCAGATGAAGATGCAAATGAAGATGAGCCAGCAGCTGATTATGACTCCGCAGCTGCAGCAGGCTATTAAACTTTTGCAATTGTCACGGACAGAACTGGAAGAGTTAATTGAACAAACTCTAATAGAAAACCCAGTTCTTGAGGAGGGCATAGACATGGATACCTTTCCCAACAAAAAAGATGAATCTACTGAAACAGTCGAAACGGCTGAAAGTCCTGAAGTAGTATCAGATACGGAAGATTTCGAAACTGCTCGTGAAAATGAAATTGAAAATGAGAATAATGATCAGGATGAGATTGACTGGCAGCAGTATATTGAACAGGTTGAACAATTCGGAGGTTATCAGGAAAGACGCTATAACATTTCTTCTGATGATGAGGAAAGCCCTTCTATTGAGTCCACAGCAGCACAAACCGAATCACTAGCTGACCACCTCATCTGGCAGTTAGACATGCAGGATCTTTCTCCATTGGAATATAGAACGGGTGCTTTCATAATTGGCAATATTGATGAAGATGGTTTTTTGGTAACAAGTGTGCGTGAACTTTTGGAATCTCAGAGTGATCTGTACGATCAAATAAACCTGTGTCATAAAAAAGGTGAATTACCTGAACTTCCAGAAATTGACGAAGAATTAATGGATCTCCGGTTCCAATCAGGCAAAACAACCAAGAAGAAAAAAAATAAGGAAACAGATGTTGCTGAATCTGAAGAAAACAAACATATTCGGGAAGAAGGTCCAAATAGACCTGAATTATCAATAGCAGCGTGCTCTTTTGTAGAATATGTTCTTGGAATAATCCAACAATTTAACCCAAATGGAGTTGGTGCTAGAAGTTTACAGGAATGTCTTTTGATACAGTTGAATTTTTTGGGTGAAAGCCAAAATTTGAGTGCTCGTATTGTCAAAAATGACATGCCTCTTTTGGAATCGAAAGATCTAAAAAAGATAGCAAGAAGACATAAGCAGGACCTTGAAAATGTGATTGAGTCTTATCGCTTGATAATGTCTCTTGAGCCAAAACCGGGACGTGAGTTTATTTCAAATCCATCGCACCATTACATAATTCCTGATGTATATATATATCAAAAAGATGATGAATATAAGGTTGCTTTAAATTCCGCAGGTATGCCTCGGCTTCGTATTAGCAATTATTATAAGGATCTGAGCAACTCGATGGAAGAAGACGG
>Ga0208277_1000107_pt1 | contig 46933 bp, 37 predicted proteins | sample ETNtaG_5_FD_185782 | JGI IMG/M metagenome (GOLD analysis project Ga0208277, IMG submission 185782) | Marine microbial and viral communities from oxygen minimum zone, Eastern Pacific Ocean - ETNP201406SV205 (SPAdes) (version 2) | ecosystem: Environmental > Aquatic > Marine > Oceanic ...
GTGTGGGCCCGAAGGGAGTTGAACCCCTGACCTCCCGGTTATGAGCCGGGCGCTCTAACCAACTAAGCTACGGGCCCTCAGAGTTGGCTCAAACATGAGCATGATGAACCTTCTGTCTTCAATCAAATTGGGACAGCGAGGATTGAGAGGGCTTGATCCATTCACGGACACTTCGCTCAAGTTCATCCCGTATGGCCTCGGGGACGAAAATCAAGCATTGTTCGTGAGGTTGAGCAAGGGAGCGGATCAAGGCCGAATGTTCCGATGCATCCCTGCCATCCTCGAGGAGAATCCCTCCATTGTATGGTAGGTAGCCACGCTTGCGAATGGTGGCTTGAATGACGTCGAGGTCGGCATCGTACCCCTCTTGGACGAGATGCTCCCGAATCCGAGGCATGACCACTTCGCACATTTCCACGGTCAAGTGGTCAATGCGGAGTGATTTGTGGAAGTCCTTTCGAGACAACAGTCGGTTTGCATAACCTGAGAGTTGGGCGTCTTCATGCGCCGCCCAACCAGGGAGAGCCACCTTGATGTGAGCGTCGTTCAAGAGAACATATTGGTCTGGAGAAAGAGCCTCATTGAGCAACATGTGTTCAAGTTCCATCGAGACGGTTAGGCGACCGGACTTGGCCAACTCACGAGCTCGTTCAAGCATGTTGACGAGGTAAGCCTGCGTCAACATATTGACCTTGTGAAAGTAGACTTGTTGATACATGTGGTAGCGGGTAACGAGGTAGGCTTCAATCGCTGGAAGCCCCCAGCGCTTCACGTACATGCGTCCGTCCTCACCCACTCGAAGGGCCCGAATAACACGGGCGCTGTCAAATCCACCGATTTGAGCACCGGTGTTGGCTTGGTCGCGAATCATGTAATCCATACGGTCAACGTCAAGTTGACTGCTGACGATCTCTTTCAAGAAGCGTGGAATCGTCTTTCCATCGTGCTCGTCCTGTCCATCCATGAGGGCGAAGAGCCGACCAAGACGTTGCTCTCCGAGAACTTCTCGAACGGCCTTCCCAATGGCCGTCTCCTTTGATTCCAAAATATCGCGCCCCCACGCCTCGTGAGAGCGATACGTTGCGTAGACACGGGGAGTCTCCAGCAGGTGCGAATATGGCGGATGACCGATATCATGCAGGAGAGCGGCCAGTTGGACAAGTTCCTCATCCTCAACGGACAAAAGTCCAGGATGGACTTCGTTGAGGTGGGTGGCCAGCCGTCCGGCGAGATGGTAAGCACCAAGCGAGTGGGCGAATCGGTTGTGGGTCGCTGCGGGGAACACGTACTCACAGGTCGAAAGTTGTTGAATGGCACGGAGCCGCTGAAATTCCGGCGTATCAATGATGGCCGCATGCGAGGCCGGAACCAAAATGTCCCGGTGAATCTCGTCCCGAATGACGCGGTCTCGACCTTTCATGATGGACTCCCGTCCAATCGTTTCTTTATAGCCCTTCTCGGAAATGAGGTGAACCTTTGGGAAGACAACGCATAAGCGTGGTCAACGGTAGGCGGAAGCATGGCCGATGCGGTGAAGGGACTCATGGACCGAATCACCAACGACGACCCTGAAACTCGCGGTCAGCAACTATGGGTCATGTTTGCCTTAGCCATGTTTCTCGTAGCGACCCTCAACTGGTACGCCTATGTTCGTGAACCCGAGGTCATCGAAGTCCGGCAATTACTCGAATACAAAAACGAGGTCGTCAAGATTGAAGGCACCCTCATTTCGTGGGTTGAGGACCCTTATGCTTCGGGCGATGACCGCGTCGATGCCATCATTGATGATGGCACGGGCGTGGTCGAATCTCGTTGGTATCGGCCCGGCGACATGCCACCGATTGGCACCACGGTGACCGTTATGGGCGACGTCATTGAATACGATGGTCGAATATGGATTCAATCCCTTGGCGCTGGCGCCATGGAATGGACGTCTGCCGACCTGCCCGAAGTTGAAACCTTGGCCATTGCTGATGTGGCCAAAGACCCGGAAGCCTACGCTGGCGAAGTGATTCGTTTGACCGGATTCATCGGTGAATCAATCGCCCCAGACTCCACCTTTACCTCGGCCTACCTTGGAGACCATCCAAACTACGGAAATTCCGAGCATCAAATGCACCTCATCATCCGCTCGGCCATTGGCGAGTGGATTGAAGCCACCTCGAAAATTGAGGTCCAAGGCATCCTTACCTATCAGCAACGGGACCTTCGCTGGAGCCTTCACGTACAGGGCCCAGAAATCTTGCTCGACAAAAACCACGTTGTCAGCATTCCTCAACTTGATTGGAACGCTCAGGCCACATGGAGCTACCAATCCGGTCAAACCGTCACCATGACCGGAGTGTTGACCACGGCTGAAACGACATGGGGGTTGTACGGCCCAAGTGGCAACTCCATTTGCGTGGTGCCAACCGATGAAGACCGGGCCTTGGAAGAAACCAATTCCATGCACAACACCTTGCAAACGGTTGAGGGACGGTTGATGTGGTCTGAAACACAGGCAGGATGGTGCATCGATGCCAATTACGGAGCATCGCCAACGCTGGTTAACCCGGAAACGCCCATGAGTTTGATGGCGATGCTTTCAGCCGACCCGATCGGTATGGTTGCGGACCCAGATTCCACCTACACCCTGTCCGCCTTCGTGAAGTACGCCGTGGAGCCAGGTGTTGAAAACGAAGAAGCGTACTTCGTTGATTCTGCCTCTTACTCACCAGGATGGACTACCGTTGCAGTTTCTGTCCCTGGCCCACGAACGGCTTGGCTCGAAACCGGCCAGAACATCATCGCCAATGTCTCGGTTTCGTGGGACGATGAAGACATGCGCATCCGCCTTATCGTTCACGATTACACGCTCGGAACCGTACCGAGCGCACGAACACTGTTGTGGGACGATGGCGCAACCCAGTGGAGTTATGCTCGCGACCAAAACGTGCTCTTGAACGGGAAAGCCTCCGACATCGATGGAGAGTGGCACCTCGTGCGAGATGGATCGAACGAATCAATTGTCCTCAACCTGCAGGGACAGGCCATTGGAGTGGACGAGTACCACCTTGACCAGTCCATGACCTGGTCTGGTCGCCTGCGTCAAGTACAGAGCGATGACGGCATGAGTTTGGTCTACACCTTGGACCAAGCCGACGTGTTGGACAGCGATGGGGACGGCTTAGGCAACACCTTGGAAGACACCATCGGCACATCCTCGACCTCAGAAGACAGCGATGATGACGGCATCGGCGACCGAGAAGAGTACGTGAACGGACAATCGTGAGGCGTGAGCATGCTTGAAGGATACTTTTTGGATTTAGCGTGGCTTTTGGGCGCTTTGTTCTTTGGTGTCATGCTCGGTTCTTTGACAGGACTCATCCCGGGATTCCACGTCAACAACGTTGCATTGATTCTTCTGGCCCTTTCACCTGCCCTTCTCGATTTGGGCATTCCTTTGGCGTCAGTCGCAGCCATCATCGTATCAACGGGAACCGTTCACACCTTTCTCAATTACATCCCGTCAGCGCTCATTGGCGCTCCCGACGGTGACACCGCGTTATCGCTTCTTCCGGGTCACCGCATGTTACTGTCAGGTAACGCTGCTCGTGGAGTCGCTTGGTCGGCCCGTGGCTCCCAACTCGGGCTCTTCCTCTCGCTCCCGCTCATCGTCCTCGCTCGCATCGCTTTTGGGCCCGAATTAGGGTGGTATGAGGACCTTCGCTCAATCCTTCCCTTCGTGCTCCTCAGCATCTCCTTGCTTTTGCTGGCGACCGAAACCACTCGGCTTGACTGGCCGATGTGGATGCAACGAATCACTCGCGGCATGTTGGGCCGTGATTCCCGTTTTGCCGGCTTCCTTGCTGCTACGGCCTTTTTCTTGCTCGCCGGCCTCTATGGGTGGGGTGTGTTCACGCTCCCTGCTCGATCCCCCGTGGGCATGCCTGATGCCAGCCTTCTCCTCCCAAGTTTGGCTGGTTTGTTCGGCATCGCCAATCTGCTCGATATCTACGCCACGACCTCTCACCTCCCACCGCAACGGGAAAACTGGGCCCTACCACCTGCCCGCCCCCTCGTCGTCCCCTGCTTTTGGTCAAGCGTAGCTGGTGCCTCGATGGGGGTGCTGCCCGGAATGACTGCCTCGCAAGCAACCGTCCTCGTGATGGGTGGGCGAAACCTGGCGGCCAAAGCCCAGGGTAAGCAAGGTTTCGGCATGGATTGGGAAACCCGTCGGTTGACTGAACTGAGCGATGATGAACTCTTGGAAATCGCCAAGGCCGAAGCCGAGGAGGGCGTTGAAGGCCCACAAACCAAACAGGACCTGGAAATCATCGCCATTCTCTCGGCGACCAACACGGCGGTAACCGTGATGGTTCTCGGTTTCCTCTACATCATCAGCCGTTCCCGTTCAGGTGCAACCTTGGCGCTGAAAATGATGTATCCCATTGAAACATGGTCATCGCTTGAACCAACCTCAGATTTCATTCGTTTGTTGGCGGTGACCCTTGCCGCTGGCCTTCTGGCCATGCCCATGATGCGTTATGTCGGAATGGGCATGCTTCGCTTGCACGCCGCCATTCCACTCCAGCAAATGGTGATGGGTGTCATCCTCTTTGTGGTAGCCCTCGTTTGGCTTTCAACAGGATTCGTGGGCATCGGCGTGCTCATCGTTGGAACCATCATCGGTTTGCTCCCACCTCGAATCGGCATCCGTCGCTCTCACGGAATGGGCATTATTTTGGTGCCCATCATGATCTACACCTTCGCCCAAAAATTCGACAGTTTTGGATTCATTTGAACAAAGGACGTGAAACCCATGAAAAAAACCCTAACCGCCACCAGCCTGATGCTTTTGTTTTTGCTTTCGCTGACATCACCACTCTTGACCACCCTGCCCCATAACGAGACCGTCAACATGGCCGGACGCGCCACGGCATGCACGGGCTCCATTTGCATCAATGAAGTGATACCCAATCCAAACGGGTACGACGACGCCACGTATCCCGGTGGCGAATGGTTGGAACTCTACAACAGCGGAACCGTTGATGTGGACCTGACGGGGTGGAAGGTTACCAACAGCGCATCTCAAAGTCTGGATTTCGATTCAAACAGCATCGTTGGCTACCAAAGCGGGAACAGTTCCACCTGGACCATCAGCGCGGGGGAGTATGTCGTTATCGCCCGAAACGGAAATTCCAACTTTTACATGACGAACACCGGGATGTCGATGACACTGGTGGACAACAACAACAACAACCTCCACCAAGCCACCTGGGGAGGTGTATCATCGGGCAAGAGTTACCAACAAGACCCGAGCAGCGCCACCGCCAATTGGGTTCAAACCAACAACCCAACACCGGGTCAAGTCAACACGGCGACGGTGTCAAACAACCTCATACCCGGCGACATCATCATGACCGAAGTGATGGCCAACTCTTGGCCATCCTACGACAATGCCTCCTGGCCGGAAGGCGAATGGGTGGAGATCCTCAACACCGGAGACGGTGACATTGACCTCACCGGCTACACCATTGAGGACGCCGCTGGAAACGTCCTCACGCTGAACACCTCGCATTTGGTCAACGCCTCCCAGAGCATGCTCATCACGCCCGGGCAACATCGGATTGTGGCCGTCAACGCCACGAGCGGCTATGGCGTACTCAACAACGGCGTTGAAACGCTCACCCTGAAATGGCCAAACGGTAGCCGCTCACAAGAGATTTCATGGAGCTCCACGGTCCAAGGATTCTCACTGATGGAGTCAACCCAATCAAACGCTCCATGGACCCATTCACCCTACCCGACTCCGGAAGGCATGAACCCCCTCCCCATGCAACTCATGCCCCGCCAGGTGGGCGATGTTAAAATGACGGAGATTCTGTCCAACGCCACCAACGACGGAGCCTCTTTCCCTGACGGAGAATGGATTGAACTTCACAACACTGGCAGCGGTTCCATCGACCTCATGGGATGGAGCATCATGGACGGGATGGGGAACCTCACCTTCCTCGACCCTGGGACGTTGGTGTTCAATTCCACGCAGGGTTCCACCGTGATTGACCCGGATGGTCGCCGGTTGGTCCAATTCACCAGTTACACCGAACTGTGGGACAATTACAACCACGTCTTCCTTCGAGACATGACCGGGCAAGTGGTCGACTCAGCGGATTACAACACCGACTATGGCGAGGACATGGCGTTGATTCGTGGCAGTGACCCCGCCGACTCATGGACACCCGCTGCATGGAAGACACCCGGTCACCCCGAGCCAGGTTCCACGCCATCCCTCACCACCGTGCTCTTCTCGGAGATCCTTCCTGATGCCGTTGGTTCGGACAGCCAAATGTGGCCAAATGGCGAGTGGATTGAGCTTTACAATTACGGCACCATGGACGTAGACGTGGCCGGATGGAAGTTGCAAGCAGCCTCCAGAACCCTCACGCTTCACGAGTTCAACATGCCTCTGCAAGACACCACCATCGTCAAAGGTGGTGAAGCGGTTTTGATCGCCCTGAACGGCACGAGCAGCTTTTACTTGAAACACACATCATCGGATTCCATCGGTTTGGTTGATGCTGGCGGTTCGGCAGTGGACACCATCGCTTGGTCGGCGACGGTTGAGGGTGAATCCTTGGTTGCCCCAAACAGCACCCATGCCGGCGTTGGCCCCAACGCAACCAACGCCACCGGAAACTGGATCCTCTCGGCCTGGGCCACACCCGGAGAGGTCAATCCGGTTTGGGCAGCCTACAGCGGCTCAACGCAACTGGCCATTACCGAAGTCCTCCCCTATTGCAACGACGATTCCATCGAACCCACCGAGGATTGGGTTGAAGTCCACAACACCGGATCAAGCCCGCTCAACATCAGTCGATGGTCGGTACTGAACGCCGACGGAGAACGTCGATTCATCCGTCTCGACAGCCTATGGACCGAAGGGAATCAAACACCAAAGGTGCTCTTGAACCCTGACGAGCGTGCTGTTTTCACGATGGATGAGTACATCTTGAGCGGCCTTGGCGATGCCTTTGATTTGCTTCACCCGGATGGTGAAGCGATCGATGGTGCAGCATGGACCGACATTACGGACTGTCAAACCTTGATGGCCGACGAAGACGACGCCAGTGATTGGAAACATACGCTTTGGCCAACACCCGGCGAAGCAGAACCAATTCCATCGGACTTTGCAACCAAAGACGACATACGGTTTACTCGCTTCATGCCCTCCGCATCAACCTCAATTTCCAGCGACATGGAGTTCATTGAAATCACCAACCAAGGCGATGACTTGGCCATATTGAACGGATGGACCCTGCGAAGCACCACCGGCGCTGAGAACATGTACAATGCAACCATCGACAACCTGATGATTCAGCCAGGTGCATCCGTCGTCTTGGCCAATGACGCCGATGCGGTGCGTGTGTATGAAGACGGGAATGTGGTCGACCTCGACGCGGTTTTGGACCGAAATTTCTACTTCCAAAATTCCGGAGCAGCGCTACAACTCCTTGATGCCTCTGGAGCCCAAGCCGACACGGTGGTGTACGGAAACGGCCCCGTTTCCATGGCGGGTTGGAGCGGCATTGCCTTAGCCGAGCCTTTGTCCAACCTTGACAATCTGATTTACCTCCGAGGTAACGGCTGTGGCGACACACCAGATACCGACACCGTGGTTGATTGGCACGAACGATGGAGTCGCCTGGGTGGAAGCACCTTCTGCTTCGACACAAGCATCACGAGCAGTGGAGTCATCACGCCCCTGGTCGCCCCCGAATACGGTTTGGTCGACCTCCTCGCGTGGATTGACAGCGCCACGACCTCCCTCCATGTCCACGTGTATTTGATGCACGAAGCAAACCTCGTCCAAGCCTTGATCAACGCACAAAACCGAGGCGTTGATGTCAACGTGGTGTTGGATTATGGAGACAGCTGGTGGCAACAATACGATCTTGATACTCAACGCGGCATGGCAACCGAACTCCTTGCCGCTGGTGTTGATGTCAAATGGTTCGGCGATACTGGAGAGAACCCCTATGCTTACATCCACAGCAAAGTAGCGGTGAAGGACGAACAGAGCGTTTGGATTGGTTCAGGCAACTGGAAGCCATCCTCACATCCTGCGCCGGGCGAAGAAGGGAACCGAGATTGGGGTGTTCTCGTCGACGATAGCGGCCTGGCTACCATGGTGCTCAACCACCTTGCGTTTGATGAGAACGAAGCGAAGGGACACGTCACGCCCGTCGTCGCAAGCGATGCCCCGGCTGGATGGGTCATGCCTACTCCAGAGGCCATTGTTGGCACCACGGCGGCAGGCATTGACGGCGACTTTGAGGCGAATCTACTCGTTTGCCCTGATAATTGCATCAACGAATTGGTGAACATGCTTGATGGAGCAGAAGAAGAAATTCTCCTTTCGCTCCAATACCTCGACATGGACTGGTCGTGGGGTTGGGGAGACAATCCGATTTTTGCAGCACTGGAAGACGCTGCCCAACGTGGTGTTCGATTGCGCTTGATACTCAACGGTGCTTACCTTGACGAGGACATCCAAAGTGCAGTGGACCGGTTCAACGAAGAATGGAATTTCACCATGGGCTACGACGTCTCATCCATCGTGATGAGCAGCAACGAGCAAGTCACCAAACTTCACAACAAAGGCGTCATCGTCGATGGTGAGCATGTCTTGGTCTCCTCCATCAATTGGGGAGATTCTGCTCTTGTTCGCAATCGAGAGATGGGATTGCTCCTCTCAAGCGAGGCCGTCGCTAGCGTCTATGTCGATTCGTGGCACGAGGATTGGAATCGCCTTGACAATTCGACCGATACCGACCAGGACCGACTTTTGGACAAATGGGAAGTCGAACATGGATTCATCCGAACACAGCGGAGCGTGGCTGGAGATGGCGACGAATCTTTGCTCGATGCAGACCAAGATGGTTTGACCAACTTTGCCGAACAACTCCATGGAGGCGACCCAAACAATGCGGACACCGATGGCGACTGCATCACGGACGACCTTGAGGTCGCCTGGGCACAAGCTACGGCCCTCAATGCGAGCATAGATGACATCGATCCCTATGACGCCTTGACTCAATGGGACGCTGATGGAGATGGACAAAACGACAGTGTTGTGTTGGGATGCGACCTTGCTGGAGTGGACATTCAGCCCGTTGACAACAACGGCGGAGATACCCAAACCAGCACCGACGATGACGAAGACGGTGTGCTCAACGAAGCCGACGATTGTCCGGACACGCCCGCAGGTGCAGCAACCGACGCCAAGGGTTGCTCGTCGCAACAACGCGCCGACTTGGTGGAAGACAGCACTGAGAGCACCGCTGGAAATTCAGCTCAATCGTTCTTCATGATCCTCATGATTTCAGCGTTGATCCTCTCCGGTGGAGCTTACGTGATTTTGAGGGGCATGCGTTCCGAGGCAGAGGATGTCAAAGACGCCATCAGTGAGGCCGCCTTTGCGGACGTTGTGACGACGCCAGTTGAAACCGAGGGTTGGCAGCAACCCGTTCTCAATGCGACTGGTTCAGGTGTCACGCCCGCCATGTTGGCCCAAGTACCAGGTTGGACCGCTGAGATGGTTGAAGAATACCTGAAGCAAGGATGGACCTTTGACCAGTTGTTGACCTACTACCAAGAACAGGTCGCTCAACACTCGCCATGAGAGCAACATTGAAACAGGACCCTGCAGAGAACAGGGCGATAGCCATGGAGATTCGCAGCAGCAATCCTGTTCTCAACCAGAAATTCTGGAGCAACTTGAATGGAACCGACCAGATGACGGTCGAAGGAAGCATGAGAAAAATCGGATTCTTGCTTTCCTTGACCGTTCTCAGCGCATTGGTTTCGGCCGTTCTGTGCATGAATGCGGTCAACAACGGCGATGGAGGCCTCTACATTTACTCCTTCATGGGAATTGGCTTCGGTGGCGGGTTTATTCTGGCCATGGTGGTCATGTTTGTGCGTCCAAAAAATCCAGTTGCTCTGATGAGCCTCTACGCCCTTCTTGAAGGAACGGCCCTTGGAGCCATGTCCCTACTCTTGGAATTGACAGCCTACAAGGGAATCGCCCTTCAGGCCGTCTTTGGAACGATGGCCATCACGGCCACCATGTACGTGATGTACGCCTCACGCATCATCCGTCCAACCCCTGCCTTCAACAAGGTCATTGGAGGCCTTGTCATGAGCATTCTCCTGCTCTACTTGACCTCCTTTGTGCTGGGAATGTTCACCCCCTACGATGTACCGTTCCTCCACACCTCTGGCCCCATTGGAATCGGACTCACCGCCTTCATCTTAGTGGTGGCAGCCTTGACCCTGATTAGCGATTTTGGATTCATCGAATCCGGCAGCCGGTATGGGGCTCCGAAGAACATGGAATGGTACGCAGCCTTCGGCATCCTTATGTCGCTGGTTTGGATTTACTTTGAGACCATTCGCCTCCTCGCAAAACTCAACGCCTACCGGGATTGAGGAACCATGAGTCGGAGCATCCCCTCCATCGACTTCCGACTGGCCCTTTCGGAAGCAAAGACTGACCGCCAACGGTTCATCACCGAAGTTGGTGATGCGCTCAAGGACATTGGATTCTTTGCGTTAACGAACCATGGAATCCCCCGCTCGTTGATCGACGAGACCTACGCCCAATGCGATGCCTTCTTTGATTTGGATGAGACCACCAAGCGAAGTTATCTCCAACCTGAAATTGGACACCAACGTGGTTATACGGCCTTCGGCATTGAACACGCCAAGGACAACCCTGCTCCCGACCTCAAGGAATTTTGGCAAACAGGAAGAAAATATCCAGCCGAAGCACCAGCCCCCACTTACCCGAAGAACATCTGGCCAACCGGTCACGTAGAAGGCTTCCAAGCCGTCACCGAGGCCTTGTATTCAGGAATGGAAACGTTGGCCAAGCATCTCCTTGGAGCGTGTTCAGAGTACCTCGGCAAACCTGCCGAATGGTTACCCAACATGTCGCACGAAGGAAACACCATCATGCGCATGATTCACTACCCACCCCTCGACGAGAGCATGCCAGAAGGAGCCGTACGTTCAGCAGCTCACGAGGACATCAATTTCATCACGCTCTTGGTGACTGCCACAGCGGATGGATTGGAAGTCATGGACCACGACGGTTCATGGATTCAAGTCAAAGGCGATCAAGATGCCATCATCGTTGATTCCGGAGACATGCTCCAAAATTTGACCAATGGATTGTTCAAATCCACGACCCACCGGGTCGTTAATCCCAAGGATTCCAACACCCGAAGGTATTCCATGCCGATGTTTGTCCACCCTCGCAATGAAATTGATTTGACCCCACATCCCGACTTTGTCGCCATGACCGGCGGCACCGCAGAGTTTGCGTCCATCAATGCCGGAGACTACCTCCACCAACGCCTGAAAGAAATCGGCTTAATTTGAGGGAGCACGATGAGAGTCGACGACCTCATTGAGGCAGTAAAGTCAGGCCAAAACCAGCCTGAAGATGAACTGGCTCTGTTTGTGGGTGATGTAGCCACAGGCAAGGTCTCCACCGAAGAAGCGACGCGTTGGCTCAAGGCTGTTCATAAAAACGGCCTCCCCACCAGCGATACGGTCGTTCTTACGCAAGCCATGATTCACTCCGGAGCCCAGTTAGCGTGGCCAGAGGGGGCACCGGTCGTGGACAAGCACAGCACCGGTGGTGTGGGCGACAAAATGTCGCTCATGCTGGCACCAGCACTGGCCGCCTGTGGATGTCGCGTCCCCATGCTTGCTGGCCGAGGCTTAGGCCACACCGGCGGCACCATCGATAAACTCGAATCCATACCCGGGTTCAATTGCGCACTCACGCCCGAAGAAATGGTGGATGCAGTGGCCAATGTTGGATGCTGCATTGCGGTTCAAAATGAAGCGATTGCTCCTGCCGATGGTGTGCTCTATGCACTCCGGGATGTCACCGACACCATCGACAGCGTCCCTCTCATCACCGCCTCCATCATCTCAAAAAAGGCTGCAGAGGGGCTTGATGCGTTGGTGCTGGATGTCAAAACCGGTCCTGCGGCCTTCATGCAAAGCATCGAAGATGCGAGAACGTTAGCCCGTTCAATGGTCAACACGGCCGAGGGCCTGGGCATTCGCACGGTTGCTCAAATCACGGCCATGGACGAACCCATTGGTACGCACATCGGTAATGCTCTGGAAGTGATTGGCAGCATCCATGTGCTTCAAGGAAAAGGCTCTGCCGATACTCGAGAACTCGTGGTGTTCCAAGGCGCAGCGTTACTCTCGATGACACACGACGATGTGGACATGACAGAAGGACGAAGGCGCATTGAGGCCGTACTGAACAACGGAAAGGCCTTGGATCGATTCCGAGCGATGTGCATTCAACAAGGCGTGGATGAAGAGGTCGCCTCTACCCTGATTTCAACACCTGAGCGCATTCTTGGAACGGCTGCCTCACAAACCACGATACTGGCGGAGCAAGACGGGTATGTCGCCGCCTATGACGCCATGAGAATGGCTCAACTTGCACGGCGCCATGGGGCAGGACGGTTCGCACTTGAGGACACCATCGATGACCATGTGGGATTCATTCTCCAATCAACCACCGGGACACCCGTGGGAAAAAACACTCCGCTGTTCACCTTTTTCCACTCAAGAGATTTGAACCAAGAGGACCTTGATGATTTGAAAAACATCTGTAAAACAGGACCCATCCAACCCGAGAATGCTCACCGATTGTTGGAACGGATTGATTCCACCTCAACGAAGGCGTGATAAAGGGGATGCTTGTCGCCCACTTTGCCGATTTAGCTTAGCTGGTGGAGCGTGGGACTGTTAATCCCAAGGTCGTGGGTTCGAGCCCCACAATCGGCGCCAAAACAATGCACTGCGTCGGTTTTCCATAAATGATTTCGAGGTCATGGTGCACATTCGCACCCTGGTTCAATCATCTCGAGTGGCCATTTCAAGTCCCTGACTCGGCCGCTCATCGGATGGATAAACTCCCCAATAGGCTTCTCTGGCTTCTTGGTTGATTTGCATGCAGAGTTCGACATCCCCCGGCCGGTCGGGCATGGTTTGTGTACCATTCAGATGTTCAATCATCGGCTGAATGTTGGACATGTTGACCACGCCCCATCCGACTTGTGTGCAAGGCGCAACAGGGGAAATAGGCATGGTTCCTGCGGTTGGATCCCATGTTGAAAAAGATGGATACCAAGCCGAAAGGTTGAGTGCATTTCGCACGACGGAATTTGAAATATCTGCCTCAGCACCGGCATTTGGATGACCATCCGGCCAGACCCCTTGTACCAACATGCCACTGCGGTTTTCACTCGAAGCACCTGAACCAAAATCGCCGGCTTCCATTCGCAAGTGTTCAAGGATGAACGAGAGGATACCCGCCGTCCGGGGCGTGGCAAAGGAAGTGCCAGAGGTCTCGTGATAGCCATCCACGTCATCGTGGTTAGGCAGGACTTGGGTCCAATCTGCAGCAATATCGGGGTAAGAGCCACTCATGGTTTCCTTTTGGTCATCGCCTTCCTCAGCGTAGCCTGCGATACCAATGGACCAAGGAGGTCCTGCTGTAGCATCTTGCACGGCTGGCGAGGGCGTGTTGTCAGCAGCTCCAGTGTGAATCTTATTGTTGACCACGACGGTTTGGTAAGTGCCCGTTTCAATGCCCGGAACCGGCAGTGAACCAATGGCTCCAAATGAGGTTGTGACAATGTCGACGAGGGGTTGATTTCCAGCAGCCAAAACGGCTTCGGTTGAGAAGCCCTCGACGAAGAAGATGACAGCGTCAGGGTTGGCATCGAGCACGGCCCCAGTTACGGCTGTACCGTGCCCATCGGATGGGTCGTCAAGAATGTGAATATCGGTACCGCCGTCGGGTGAAGTACCGAGGATTTTGGTCCCTTTGAAGTAGACAATGTCTGAAGTCGTGATGGTGTCCCAGCAGGCTTCTTTGTCAGCCTCGTACCGTTCCTGCCACGTTCCTTCAAAGGTGGGCTCGCAGGTTTTCGTCACACCCAGCCCGTCCAGCAACCAATCGGGGTACACCTCTTCGGTGCGGAAATGGTCATGGTAGACGTTGATACCAGTGTCAATCGGTGCAACCACGGAATAAGGGCGCCATTCGGTGGATGGAGGTTGGCCATCAACCATCGCTGTTGATTCCTGATTGCCGTCCATCAACGTCGCTACACCAGCGATAAGCGAAACAAGCAGAAGGACGACAAGGGCGACTGAAAGCACGCGCTTGCGACGAAAGGTAGCCACGTCATCGACGACCATGATCCCTCCAAGGGCGAGGTCGACGACATCAAGGGTAGCCATATTTGCGCTTCCTTTGGTCTTCCTCAAGAAGGTATGCCTGTCGTGGAATTATTCCCATTCGATGGTCCCAGGAGGTTTGTGCGTGATGTCATAGACCACCCGATTCACCGCACCTTTCACCGTGTTGGTGATTCGAGTGCTGATCTTTTGGAGGATTTTGTGAGGGATTTCAGAGTACCGAGCTGACATCCCATCCATGGACTGGACAGCACGTACAACAATGGTTTCGCCGTAGGCACGGACATCACCATGGACGCCGACACTTCGTACCGGAAGCAGAGCAGCAAAGTATTGCCATGGAATCTCCATTTCTCCTCGTTCTGCTGCGGCTTCAAATTCTTCCTCGACAATGGCACAGGCTTCACGAACCACGGCCACGCGTTCTGGTGTCAAATCACCAAGCGTTCGAACGGCCAAACCTGGACCGGGGAAGGGTTGCCTTTCAGCAACGTTGATGTCAAGCGTTCGAGCCAATTCACGAACTTCGTCTTTGTACAAATCTCGCAAGGGTTCAACCACGGACAAGGTCATGTCCTCGGGTAAACCGCCAACGTTGTGGTGGGATTTGATGGTGTCTCGGACGCCACCTCCGGATTCAATCCAATCGGGTGCAATGGTTCCCTGGACGAGGTATTTTGCGCCGCACTTTTTCTGCTCATCCTCGAAGATTCGAATAAATAATTCACCGATAACCTTCCTTTTTTGTTCAGGTTCAGTGACTCCTTTGAGGGCCTCAAAATACCGGTCAGCGGCTTTGACGGTCACGAGGTTGATGCCTTGCGCCTCGAGAAGGGCCTCGATTTGTTCGGTCTCGTTTTTCCGCATGAAACCCGTGTCAACGTATACACAATGGAGCAGGTCGCCGACGGCTTGGTTGGCAATAACAGCGGCGACGGTTGAATCAACACCACCAGAACAGGCGATGATGGCCACATCGTCGATGGTCGCTTTGAGGGACTCAATGCTCTCTGCAATGAATTCCTCAGCGTCGAACATCTCAGGCACCGCCGTTGACTTCCTTGTCTTGGGCCTTCACGCGGTCAATTTGGTCGAGCTTGTTTTGTTCAAGGGCAGCGGCGTACTTTGAACTCGAAAGCGCCAGCATTTGAACAGCGAGGTAGCCTGCGTTGTCGCCTCGGTCAACACCGACGGTGGCCGCAGGAACACCCGGAGGAAGTTGGGCGATGGAAAGAAGGGAATCAAAGGGGACTCGGCCGCCGCAGGGAACACCGATCACTGGCTTGGTGGTCAAAGCAGCAACGGCCCCGGGGAGGGCAGCAGCCAAACCAGCCATGGCGATGAAGACGGAGCAACCGTCGTCGAGGGCATCCCCGACGATCTCCTCAACGAACTTGGGGGAGCGATGAGCGGAAGCAACGCGCAATTGGTAAGGCACGTCGAAGTGTTCCAAGATTTTCGTGCATTTTTGGGCGATGGGGAGGTCAGATGAAGATCCCAACAAAATGGTTACATCCATGAACATCTCGCCATCGCGGATGGTTCTTTATGATGACTGATTCAAAGAATGAGCGGTGAGCCCTCATTCTTCCGAGAAGAAGGCCTCTGATTGCGAAGCAAGATGAATGAAATCAATGCCCAGTGAAGTCCGCTCGGGAACCAATGATTCAGGGCATAAACGGTCCACACAGAGGTAGGTTGAACCCTCCTCAAGGGCACCAAACAAGGTGATAACGGTGCCATTTCCGAGCCGTTTTGTTCCCAAATTCCCGTTGACCCATCGGCCTTGTTGCAGTTGCCACCCTTGGAAGGCGTCGAGCGGGAGTGCTTCCGCGGCTGGCCACGGAAGACGGTAGGTTGGAGCATTGCAGGATGCCAGATGGTCGAGACCAACGTACATCGTGGCAACCGTTCCGAAGATGAGTCCATAAGAAACCCACCACCACTCACCCAATTCAAGTCCCCAAAGAAGACCAAGACTCGCCGCTGTGGCAACGAGGGTGGCTACAGGGAGTTGAACCCGTGGCTCCAGGAATGCAGAACGGCGTTGCATAACCCCTGTGGCAAAAGCAAACAGGAGCATCAAAAAAGACACGGAAGCCAGCATCAGCCGATGTTGCTCATACCGGTCAAACAGGGCCATAAGCACCATGAAACCGACTGGTAGTAAGGCCCATGCGAAGGCGAACAAGGTCATGGTATAGTTGTGCTCAACACTGGCTTCCGCCCATGGAGCAGGTAGGTCTTCCACACATGGGGCTCACCCGGTAGCGGAATAATCCTTCCTCAAATCAAGCATCATCGTAGGGGTGTCGCAGGCAGAGGTTGCGAGCAGCATAGACCTCATCAACGCGACGAACGGGGGTCGTAATTGGCGCTTCATGGAGGGTTTCAGGGTCAGACTTGAGAACCTGGGCAAAGTGCTCGGCAAACGTATCAAGCGTGTCTTTTGACTCCGTTTCGGTCGGCTCGATCATCATGCATTCAGGAACGACCAACGGGAAGTAGACCGTCGGTGCCATGTAGCCACGGTCCAGCAGCCCCTTGGCCACGTCCATTGCAGAGATGCCATGAGCATCCTTCGCAGGTTGCATTGACAAAGTGAATTCGTGTTTTGCAACATCGGTTTCCGCTCCGTCGACAAAGAGGTGGTCTACACCGGCTTTTTTTGCCTCACGGTGAATGGCGTGTCGAAGGTAATTGGCGTTGAGGACGGCATGCTCTGACATGGTCTTCAATCCAGACCCGTAGCGACGGTAGTAGGCCCAGCAGCGAATCACCGCTCCGGCGTTACCGTGCCATTGCTGGACTTTCCCGATGCTGTGTTCGGGTTGTTCCCAGTGGTACCAGTGTTCATCCACAGCCATGGACGATTCATCAGCCGTGGCCTTTCGCCTGGCAGCCAATGGACCGGGCAAGAAGGGTGCAAGTTGGGCCTTCACGCCGATTGGACCTGAGCCCGGACCGCCGCCTCCGTGAGGTTGCGAGAAGGTCTTGTGAAGGTTGAAGTGGACAGCATCAAAGCCCATCAAACCCGGTGAAGTGATGCCCAAAATGGCGTTGAAGTTCGCCCCATCGTAGTACATCTGCCCACCAGCGTTGTGAACGATTTCGCTGGCCGCTTTGATGTCGGCTTCAAAGAGACCAAGGGTGTTTGGATTGGTGATCATCATGGCAGCAGTGGTTTCATCCGCCACCGCCGCCAAAGCATCAAGGTCCATTCGGCCATCAGCGAGGCTTGGGATTTCAACGATTTCAAAGCCGGCCATGGCGGCACTGGCAGGATTGGTTCCATGGGCTGAATCAGGAACAATGACCTTGGTTCGCTGGTCCTCTCCACGGTGCCTGAAGTATTCCTGGATGCATCGCACGGCGGTGAATTCTCCTTGAGCTCCGGCAACCGGTTGAAGGGTAACTTGGTCCATCCCTGCACAGACTTCGAGCATGTGTTGCATTTCGTAGAAAATTGAGAGCAAGCCTTGCAAATGATGCTCGGGTTGGTGGGGGTGAATGTCGGCGATGCCGGGCAATTGGGCAATGACTTCGTTCACGCGTGGGTTGTGTTTCATGGTGCACGAGCCCAATGGATAGAACCCTGTATCAATGCCAAAGTTCCGCTTGGAAAGCCACGTGTAATGGCGAACCATTTCCGGTTCGGAAAGACGGGGCCAACGGGCGGATTGCTTTCGGAGAAGACCGCCTGGAACGGTTGGTTCGTTTTGCGTTTGAAGCGGAACTGGCTGGCTGTATCCGGTGTTTTCTGCTCCGTTGTGATTGAACAGGTGGCTCATGCGTTCACCTCCCCATGAGTGTTCCAAAGCGCTAATTGGGCCGAGAGCGCCTCGATTTCATCGAGTGAAGTCTGGTCGGTGGTGGTGATGAGGATTTGGTTCGTGGCGTCCTTGTACCACGTACCGAGGTCAAGTCCACCAATGATGCCGTTACTGTCAAGGTAGGCGAGGCATTCAGAAGCAGCCCCTTGGACTTCAATGGCAAACTCGTTGAAATGGTGCGAGGCATGGACCAAACGAACCCCCGGAGTTTGGGACAACACTTCCTTGGCTTTTTGACAAGCCATCATGTTGCGATGCGCTAGGTCCCGAAGGCCATCGGGGCCGAGCAGGGCCATGTGCATGGCACCCATGAGGGCGATGAGGGTCTCGTTGGTGCAGATGTTGGAGGTAGCTCGATGGCGGCGAATGTGTTGCTCACGGGTCGAGAGGGTCAAGCAGTATGCTTCTTTTCCGTCAACGTCGATGCTACGGCCGACGATTCGACCCGGCATGAGGCGGAGGTAAGGCTTCGAGCAGGCAAAAATGCCGTAGAGAGGGCCACCGCCGGTGACCGGACTCCCGAGGGGTTGGCCTTCACCGACCACAATGTCAGCACCGTAATGTCCCGGAGCTTCAACCACACCAAGAGAAACTGGTTGAACACCCACGATGAGAGCCGTATTTTTCCCAATGATTTCTTTGACACTGACCAGTCCTTCATCGAGAACGCCCAGAGGGTTTGGTTGCTCCAAGTAGACACCGCAGGAACCTGCAGCCTCGCGAAGAGCGTCAAGGTCGAGCGTTCCATCCTCCTTGTGAGCCAAGGTCCGAATGTCAATTTCAGCGCCTTGACAATAGTTGAACATAACAGAGAGTTTGTCGGGAGGCGTCAAGGATGAGACATAGACCGTGTTGGGCTGACTGGCTTTCCGATTGTGGACACGAACGGCACAAGTCAATGCTTCAGCCGCTGCCGTGGACCCGTCATAGAGGGAAAGGTTGGCGATGGGAAGACCGACCAATTCAGAGATCAAGGTTTGAAATTCCCACATGGCCTGCAGCATTCCCTGACTGACCTCGGGTTGGTAAGGCGTGTAAGCCGTGAGGAACTCGCCACGGGTTACCAGTTGGAAGACGGCGGCTGGAACATAATTTCGATACAAGCCCGCTCCAAGGAAGGAAGGACGGCTGCCCATGTCGGTGTTGGCGCCGAGGAGGCGACGAGCATCGCTGATGATTTCCTCTTCCGATTGTGGGCCAGGAAGGGGAAGTTCACCGTTAAATCGGACATCAGCAGGAATATCTGAAAACAAATCTTCCATGGATGCAAGTCCCATTTCTTGCAACATTTCAGCCTCGCGTCCTCGATTGGGTAGTTGGTCGACCATGGCGCACACACTCCTTACGGTGGGTATGTAGAAATCCATACGCGCTCCGCTCATAATGAATTGCTTTGCCCCACCTGCAGACAGGGAACAGCCTATGATGCGACATGACCTGCGCAGAGCATGGTCCGAGTGGCGATGGTGGTCACCAACGCGTGCGCTCCAGACCCTCGAGTTCTGCGTCACGCAGTGTGGATGCAACAGGCAGGCTACCAGGTCACGGTCCATGCTTTTGACCGAAGTGAGACCCATCCAATGAGTGAAAATTACCATGGCGTACGAATCATGCGGTACCGACTCGGAAAGGTCGCCTATGGAGGCACCATCTCAACGTATCGCGGCATTCGACGGTTTCATCGTACGGTGATTCGAACACTGACCAACGACCCACCCATGCTGGTCTACTGCCATGACGCCGACACGCTGCGAATCGGATGTGCACTCAAATCCAATTGTGGTGTTCCCTTTGTGTTTGACATGCACGACCTCCAGCACACTTGGGTTTTGTACGAAGCCCCACAATCTCGAATCCGAGCCGTGGTCAGTGGACAAATGAAGCAGCGCATGTTGTCTCGAGCCACCCAAGCCGAAGCCATCATCACCTCAAGCCAACAAGTCAACGATGAGTCTCATCGAGGTTTTGTTGAGTGGTTGGCCCACCACGGTTTGGAATCGTTGGCGGTGGAAAATCGACCAATGCCGCCTTTTGGCCACACAAAGTCACTACCAGCCGACCACTGGACGGTTGGGTACATCGGGCGTGTTCGGGACATCAAGGCGTTTGAGTTGTTGGTTCAAGCGGTCAAAACTCTTCCACCCCTTCACCGACCGAAAATCCGTGTTGCCGGTGACGGGACCGCTGCAGCTCGTGTTCGAACAATGCTTCTGGACGAAGTGGAAGCAGGTACCTTGGAAGCCGAGGTGAGTGGGCCCTTTACTCAGGCGGACCTTCCTGAAGTGCTTGAGGAGATTGACGTCATGTACGCCATGTATTCCCCCCTTCGTGGGAACATCCTCCAAGGCGCCTTGCCCGTGAAAATGTTTGACGCTGCTGCCCGAGGTGTTCCAAGTGTGGTCAACGACGGGTGCCTGATGGGCGATGTCGCCCTAAAGGAAGGCGCTGGGACGACGGCAACCTGGGGCGATGCTGAAGCGGTTGGAAAGGCCCTGTTCAAAATGAAAAATGAGGTCGCTGCCTTGGAAGCCACCGGTGAACGGGAACACCAGCGTTGGCTGACGGCCATGCAAACGGTTCTTGCGGGGCTTCAGTAGAACGGTGGACGAACCACGACGGCCCGTACCGATTTGCGGGGGCTTGCTACGATCAAGACCTCATCTCCCTCGTTTACGCCAGCGATGTAGCCAATGCCGATGCCCGTGTTGTCAAGGCACGGTGATGGGGCCCCGGAAGAAAGGCGGCCAATCGGTTGATCGTCAAGGGAATGAACCGATTTACCCGGGCGAGGCAAAGGCCCCTTCTCGAGGTATTTGATGCCCCACCAACGCTCATCGGTCTCGGCGTGACCGACCACACGATGCTTCCCGATGAAGTCATGGTCAAGGTCGAGGCCAAAGGGCACGTTTGTTTCCCATGAATCTCGTGAAAGAAAGCCATCGTCGCCTTCCGGTGCCAACGAAGGAGAACAGAAGTCAACCCCTGATAGAAGGTAGCCCTTTTCCAAACGCAAGGTATCGCGGGCACCCAAACCCACCGGCGTCGCTCCGTTGGCCACAAGGGTACGCCACAGAACTGGAGCATCGCCGTTTGGAACAAAGATCTCGTAACCTGCCTCACCAGTGTAGCCCGTACCTTGAATCCATCCGGATACGCCAAGTTGGTTTTCGGTGATTTCACGCCACTTGAAGCGCCCAATGTGTTGCCCCTCACCCATAGCTGCATCCAAAATGGCCTTGGCGTTAGGACCTTGAAGCGCCATGATGGAGGTGGCCTCCGAGAGGTTCTCCATGACCACAGAGCCGTCCTCTGGTAGGTGCTTGGAAAACCAAGACCACATGACATCAATCATGGATGCATTTGGGACGCCGAGAATTTCGGTTTCGCTGACCACAGCGAAGATCATGTCGTCGATGAGAAAACCATCATCGTCGAGAAAATGAGTGTACGCACAGCGAGGAGGAGCGATGGAAGTGACCCGCTGGGTCGCCACACTTTCGAGCCAACCACGTACATCAGCGCCGGTGAACTTGAATGACCCCATGTGGGAGACATCAAACAAGCCGGCTCCGGCTCGTGTTGCCAAGTGTTCATCCTTGATGTTGGAGTACCAAATCGGCAACTCAAATCCGTGAAAGTCAACCATGTTGGCGTCGAGGGCCAAATGTTCTTCGTAAAGGGCCGTGCGAACGGGGGGTTGGTCGCTCATGGTGCTGTCCAGTGGGGCGGGCTCAATAAACATCCGTTTGGATTTCCTCAAGCCGGAGGTAGCCCACGAACAACTTCTTCGCCATGATGAACCACGCGCTCGAGGAATCGGTCCAAGGTTTCTCGATTGAGGTTTTGATTGGCCACAACCATCCTCAAGATGACATCGTCACCAATGTTTGACCGGCTGACCATGAAGGAGCCTTCCTGAATCATACGATTCCGAATTTCCGTGTTGAGTTCATTCAAATCAAGGCCTTTGGCCGACGAAGTGTATCGAAAGCAAACGTTCGTCCACATTCGGCTCGACATCATCTCCAAAGAGGGGTGTGCCTCAATGTTGTGTTGCAGATAGGCGGCATCTTCCATTCGGCCGTCCACCATTTTCGCCCATCCTGCATCGCCTCGAGCTCGCCAATCAAGCCACAATTTGAGGGCATCGTTCCGACGGGCACACTGGAGAGAATAGCGACCGAGGTCGTCGAGTTCAGAATCGCTGTGGAACAGGTAGTGGGCCACGTTGGTATGGTCGCAGAGGCGACGAAGGACGGATGGAGCTTTGATGAGGAAGGCGCTGCAAATCAACGGCACACCCATCATCTTATGGGCATCCCAACAAACACTGTCCGCTTTGTCCACGCCGTCCATCAACCGAGCATGTTCCGTTGAAAACAAGCAGGTTCCACCCCAAGCGGCGTCAACATGCAACCACAATCCCTCGCGATGTGCAATGTCCGCCAGGGCGTCGATGTCGTCGTATGCCCCTCGCACGGTCGTGGCTGCAGTCGCCACGATGCACAATGGCCTCAAACCTTCTTGACGTGCAAAGGAAATCTCTTCCTCAAGTCGGTCTGGACGCATCCGACCGTCTTCATCGCATTGGACCTTGATGATGTTCTGATGACCAATACCAATGACATTGGCGGCCATTAAAACGGAATAATGGGCTTCTGCTGACACGAAAATTACGGTTGAACGCCCGTCAAAACCCCGCTTGGTCGACCCTGAGATCAATTGCTCACGGGCGCACAACATGCCCAACATATTGCCGTTTGAACCACCGGTGGTGAAGGTTCCAAAACCATCTGGATAGCCCACCATTTCGCACATCCGCTTGACAATGGTTTGTTCGATGACCGTCGCAATGGGTGAAAGCTCGTAGGTGTACATCGAATTGTTGGTCAATGCAGCAATAACTTCTCCTGCAAAGGCAGGAAGAGACAAACCACCCCACAAGGGATTCATGAACTCTGGGCGGTTGGTTTTGACACTGTTGGTGATGAAGAGGTCCAGGTCATCCAAGACTGAATTTAGGCCGTGTCCATCAAGAGGGAGCCCCAATTCGAGTGTTTTTCGCATGGATTGAAGGCTTAAGGAGGGGTTAACACGGCTGTTTTCACTTGATGATTCAATGTAGCCGACCAAGCGGCGTGAAATTTCATCGATGAAGGCAGCGGTCTCCATTTCCCTCAAACCGTCTGTCTCGCGTGCCGCTTATGAGTATGTGTATGCTTAGGATTCACCGGGTGAAAGAGAAACCGTATCATCCACCTCCTGAAATGTATCCTTGTGTGAACCCACAAATGAAAATTTATTCAAATTAAGTATTTCTTAGTTAATCTGCATAAATGGCTCATATCGAAGACGTAATGTTTCATTTTCGGCAGAAAATGAATGTGGAAATGGCAAAGAAAATACTTGAATCAATGAAAAAATTTGAAATCACGTTTATCTCAAATGGGTCCAGAATACGAACAGAATCGATGCCGCGGATCGAGAATTTTTCAAAAAACACTTATTCAAAGTGAATAATCTTTCAGCAAGTTTGAATAATATCGCGCCTTCCCAAAAGCATGCTCGGACACATTGGAGGAAAATGGTTGGACCGCTTATTGCAGCAATTGTCCAAAGAATTGCGCGCCATTGGATGGACACAAATGCAAATCGCCAACGCCACGGGCTCAACCCAAAGCACGGTCTCACGTCAAATCATGAAACCTGTGCTTGACCTTGGCGCCTCAGCCGACGAAACGACGATTGACGGGTGGGCCAAGGAACTCGCTCATTCCATGGCCCAATACGGACCGGATGCGAAAGTCGTGCGCCAGCGTTTGGTGTTTGAGTTGCAATTTGGAGGCGGCCAAGCACTCCGCTATGACAAAACCTTGACCGGACTCGACTTGGATGACGACCAATCCGCCAGAGCCCTTCTGCGTCGCCTTGAATGGGCGACGGGGCGATTGGACCTGAGGAGGTTGAAACCCTACATGCCGGCAGTCGGCATGAACATCGCCACTTGTTTGCCCGATGCATCAGGTGCAGATGATGTCGCAGCCTATCCCGGGCGAATGACGCTGGTGGACAACGCTCTTCGTCGCCACGAGACACCGGAATTTGGTGCATCGAGCCATTTAGCGAACATGTTACTTCAATCGAAAGGAGTGGACAGCGAAAAGGTAGCCATTCTCAACCTCCGCCCGCCAACCCTTGACGGCATGGTGGATCAAGGCGACATCAACTACATTTCTGACGAACTTGATTACAAACTCGGCTACGCAACCAAAGGTGAACTTCACGAGCACCAAGGAAGGCTTGACATCGTTTTGGATGAGGGAGCCTTTGGCTGGGAGCCGTCGCTGTACATTCTTGGACCCAACCCCATGGACCTTGTTGACCGAGCACATGCGATTATCGACGCCATGAACACGGAGTGATTTGATGAGAATCGTCCTTTTTCTCACCGCCTTGATGGCCCTCTCTCCCCTCACCGGGTGCCTTGAGGACGGCATTCTTGATGTGAATAACCACATATGTGAACCCATTGAGCCAGGACGGTCCAGCGATGGCACACTCCGTGTACTCACCTACGATATCGCCGCCTTTTCGGAAGAAATGCTGGACGAATTCACCAACCAATCGGGATACGAAATTGAAATGATACGCACCGATGATGCTGGTGGAATTCTTGAACAGATGCTGCAAACCCAACAAGCACCCCAAGCTGATGTAGCCGTCGGATTGGACAACACCTACCTTCAAACGGCGTTTGACCGATGCCTCCTCCAAACAAACACAGTCAACGCTTCATCATTGGACGCCGAAGCGCTAGAACCCTACCAAGGACCACTTGCTGTACCGTTTGACCAAGGCGATGTTTGCTTGAATTACGATGAATCACGTGTGGATGGAGAAAACCTGACTGCCCCTCACTCACTTTGGAACCTCACCGAAGAAGTTTGGCGCGGAAAAGTCGCTTTCCCTTCACCGCTCACTTCTTCCCCTGGCCGGTCCTTCATGGTGGCCACGGTCGATTATTTCGAAAACGATGAGGACAACACCACCGACGCCTTTGATTGGTGGAGGATGATGTCGGAAAACGAGGCCATCATTACCACGGGTTGGACTGAAGCGTACGAAGTGCATTACAGCGGAGGATACGGCGAATGGGTCGAGGGGCATCTGGGAGACGCCGTCATGACCGTTTCATACTGCCATTCCCCAGGTGTGGAGGCCTTCTACAGTGGAAATTGGACCAAATCAACCTCTGTGGTCCTCCCCCGCTCAACATTCCATCAAGTGGAATACGCCGGCGTCATCAACGGTGCAGCCGAAGTTGAAGCGGCAAATGCCTTCATTGCCTACCTGATCTCTGAAGAAGTGAACCAAAACATGCCGGAAAACAACCTCATGAAATCTGTGTTGAACAATGCTGAATGGCCCGAAACTGAAGGCTATCACTTCCACACCGACCAGCCAGTCCTCAACGCTGAAATCACCATGAAGCGCATAGGTGCCGACATGGAAGCATGGTTGCTCGATTGGGCTGAAGCCACGGCATGAGGGTGGCTCAATGCAGCCACGTGAAAGATTTCGAGTCGTAGGCGTGCCCTACATCCATTGGATGGCGGTGGTGTTCGTTATTGTCCTTGGAATAGCACCATTGACACTTGCTCTTGTTCGTTTGTGGGCGGTCACTGGGATAACACCCTTGGAGGCACTGATCAAGGTTCATGAGCAACCAGGTGCCATGGAAGCCTTCCAATTCTCACTCGTGGAAGCCGCTGCCTCCACGGCGCTGACCGTGGCGATTGGTTTGCCTTTGGCATGGTCGTTTGGCCGTTACCAGTGGAAAAGGATTCAACTTAAGCGAGCCTTGTTGTTTCTGCCCTTTGTGACGCCACCGGTCGTTGCTGCCGTTGGCTTCCTTGCTCTGTTCTCCCCGGACGGTTTGGTTCATCGCATCGGATTTGACCTCCGAGGTGAAACCGGTTTCATCGGTAGGTTGGCCACGGCCACGGGTTGGTCCCATCCGGGGCATTTCATCGCCCTCGTCTTGGCCCACGTTTGGTTCAACCTCTCACTGATGGTTCGTTTCGTGGAACCGGTGGTTGCTCAACTCGACCCGACATGGGAAGAACAACTCTCGCTTCTGCCAGCAGGCCAAACACGACGAGGGCGAATTCAGCATCTTTGGCTCCCAGTTCTTGGACCCGCCACGTTGGTCGCTGCCTCCTACACGTTTTTCTTCAGCTTCACGTCCTTTGCCTTGGTGAAATGGTTGGCGCCCTCCTCCAACACCCTCGAATCCCTGTTGGGAGAAATGGGAGGGACCGCAGGCATCGCCGGATACCGTGTTGAAACCAGTCTTGCCGTGTTGGGAATTGCTGTGTTTCAAATGCTTCTGATGCTGGTCATGTTGGTCATGGCTGGTCGATTCGAACGCCGACACAGCCAAGTCTTGTCCATGCATCAAGAAGGAATGAACAGAGAACGGCACGGCCACCCGACGCGAAGATTGGCCTGGTTTGTCAACGGCACCGTATTCGTGCTTCTCCTTCCGTTGGCTTCGGTCGTCCTTTCCTCCTTCCGAGTGCGCACCGGTGGTCCGTCAGGAGCCGGCTACCAATGGACGTTGGAGGGATGGCGCAGGGCGTGGGCAGGCGATTTTTCGACCATTCCGGTCGCCGATGCGCTCACCAATTCTTTGACCTACGCCGTGATGACACTGTTCATTGCCCTTCCATTGGGCTACGCTGTGGCCTCCTGCTTGGTCACCTTGAGGGAGCGAGGGAACGCAAAAGCGGCTGGCTTTTTGGATTCCTTATGCATGCTCCCTCTTTCCATGTCAGCCGTCATGGTTGGTTTAGGAATGGTCGCAGGAATATTGAGGTGGTTTCCTCAAATGTTTTCCTTCCCCTACCTCCCAGTGGTACCTCACGTGATGTTGGTCTTGCCCTTTGTCATTCGATTGATGGTGCCGGCCATTGAACGCATCGACCCCATTTTCGCCGAACAAGCATCGCTTCTTCCGATGAGTAAAGGGGCACACTGGTGGCATTCAAGGGGTGCGTTTTTGGTGGTTCCCGCGACCATGGCTGCCTCACTTTGCCTTGCTTTTTCCTTGGGTGAATTCGGTGCGACCTTCCTCGTCGTCCGTGTGGGGTCATGGGACTCACTGTCCATCCTCGTCGACCAAGTGGCTTCAAGGCCCAAATTTGACCCGTATGTGTTCCCAACCGCCATGGCCTTGGCGACAACGCTCATGGTGGTCACTCTACTGGTTCTCTCGCTCAATGAACGAGCACGGGCATGGAGGTCAAGGCATGATGTTTGAAATTCGAAATGGAGCCGTACAACTCGGCGATTGGGTGGTCTTTGAAGGATTGAATCTTAGCGTGGAGCCGGGTGAGATTGTATCGATCTTAGGTCCAAGCGGGTGTGGGAAAACTACACTTCTGCGTGCATCTTGCGGACTTGAGCGATTGAAAGAAGGACAAAGACTCCTCAATGAGGAGGTGCTCGAAAACGCCACCATTGTCCCAACCATCACGATGCTGTTTCAGCAACCGGTCCTCTACCCGCACCTCAACGTGGCGCAAAACATCGGTCTTGGAGCTCCAAAGACGATGTCAAAAATGGCCGTCAAGCAACGCGTTAACGAAGTCTTGCTGTCCATTGGCCTGGCCGATTTTCAACGACGTGGAACGGCTGGCCTCTCTGGAGGAGAAGCACAACGTGTGGCGTTTGGCAGAGCCCTCATGCAAGAACCAACGGTCATGCTATTGGACGAACCTTTTGCCTCTGTTGACGTCAAACGTCGTTTGGAATTATCGGCGATGACGCGCAGCCACCTCAAAGAACGCAACATTACGACCGTCCACGTGACCCACGACATGGAGGAGGCCAAGACACTCTCCGACCGGATTGTTCATTGGCACGAACTGGCCGTTGGTGCCCAAGAGGGAGTTCTTGATGGTGAAAAATGACTGGCCAATTTTGGACCGTTGGTGGCCTGAAAGGGACCAGTGGTCTCGTCCAAAGTACGGCCTGATGTTGCTGATGTTGTTCTTGGTTCTCGGAGCGCTCCCCTACGGCCTCATCAATCGTTTTTCGGCTTGGCGAGGCGTGTCCTCTCTCAAGGTTGAGATGGGGTTGGATTGGGACCTTCCCTTCGTCCCGTGGATGGTCATCCCCTACTATTCGTTCTACCTCTATTTCCCCATTGCCGCCTGGATTGGCGCTTCTGAGAAACATCGCCACCACGGTTTGCTCTTTTTCCAGCGCCTCGTCGTTTCCGCTTGGGTTGCATTTGCCTTGTTTCTCATCTTCCCGGTGGAGATTGAACTTCGCTCTCAGGCCTACGGTGCCGAGGGTTTCTTCGGACTGCTGATGAGTGCGCTTCACGATGCGGATGCCCCATACAATGCATGGCCGTCAATTCATGTGCTGCTCAGCATCCTGGTGGTGTTCTTTGTCCGATTTGTGGGCCAAGAAAACGGTACATGGTCCATGCCGCTGGCCATCGCAGTATGGACCTCGTGCGCTCTCTTGGTCGCTTCAACGGCGCTGATTAAACAGCACTATGTCTTTGATGGAATTTCAGGCACTGCCCTTGCGTTTGGGCTGTGGTACGGGTGGATACGTCCCGCCCTCAACTGAAGAGGGCGCTCACGGCCTCTGCGTTGGTCAGGTAAATCGTGAGGCCGACACCGGCCATGATCATCATCCAGGAACCAATCATCTTGATGTGCCCGGTCGCACGGCGCAAGAAGTTGATCATCACTTGACGACCCATGCCCACCAGCATGGTAACGGCGACCATGAGTATGAGCAAACCAACCATGAGTCCAGCGATACCAAAGCCGATGGCGGTCGTGCCGAGGGTGCTGAGGAAGATGACGAAGGGCAGGACGGCTGCGGCCGTGCAGTCGATGGAGGCAGCGGCGTAACCGATGCCGTAGAGGTACATGTTGCGTCGGGGCGTGAAGGTCTCGTCGGATTCGGTCGTGCTGTATTTGTCGACGAGGTTTTGCACGAAGCCCATCACGTGCGAGGTGATACCCAGGAGCATCATAGAGCCGAGCACGATCAGCAGAAGGGCGATGAAGATGGCGATGTAGTGAATGATGCCCGATTTGGCAAACGCTTCGCCCATGACGAGCGCAACGACGCCGATGATGCCGAAGAAGGTCCACATGCCAAGGCCTGAAAGCACGCCGATATTGAACGAACTCGGCATGCCCGTCTTGAGTTTGCCCTGCTCGATGAGTTCGTCCTCTCGCGCCCCAAGAGAGAGGTAGTAGGAGATGAAGCCAGGCAGCACAGGGAAAGCGCAGGGCGAGAAGTAGACGAGGATGGAAAGAATGAGGCCAAGAACAAACACAGCGGTGAAGGAAGTCTCAGGCTCTTCCCATCCGATGCGAGAACCAAACGTTTCAGAGATGTCCTCAGTCAACGCTGTTTCCATGATGCCATCGAATTCCGCCCAACCGTCAATGGGGGTGCCCGTCGCCTGTTGGGCGATGATGTAGCCCTCCTCGTCGATGATGAGGACGACCGGTATCTGGCCGGTGCCACCCGTTGTGAACAAACGAACGGGGTCGGTGGTGGAACCGTCGGCGAGCACCGCAGCCTCGGTGGACCCGAAGCCCGTGGGGTAGAGCGGAACGGTGTACTCGCCTCCGCTTCCGTTCAGGACCTCAACGGATTCGTGGTACCACGCGCCGTAGGCGAATATTTTCAGCGATTTTCCTGAAGCCTCAGCGGTGGCGTGCCATTCCTCCATATTCTGTTCGAGATGTTCCTGCACAAGGTGGCAGTTGCTGCAGTCCTTGGCCATGAGGTCGAGCACGATGACGCTGCCCCGGTGGTCGTTCAGATGAAACCATCCGGTCTCGTTGACCAAACCTGATTCAACGTCGGAGCGGTTCAGCGATTCAAAGACAACGTCTGGGATGGGAGCGGGTTCAACGTCGGATTGGAACAACTCGTCCATGCTATCAAACATGGAGAGGGCGGCGAAGGAAATGGCTCCGAACATCACGATGGCAATGGCAAACGCCTGCCACGTGTCCTTCTGCTTGAACACACCCCAATCGGCTTGGTCAAGCAGGCCCATAACATAGACTGGGCGCGGGTCGTAGAAGAAAGTAGCCCATCCAATGATTGGTGGGCTCGGCCGGAATTGAACCGGCGATCTTCGCCATGTGAAGGCGACGTCATAACCCCTAGACCACGAGCCCCTAGGTAAACCGCCGACCCACCCCGCGGGTATAAGCCATGCCGTGTTCAACGGTGCTCGTTCAAATGGACCAGTCCGACCTCAAGACGGTCGTGGGTAGGATGCACTTCGACCAGGATGACGGAGACCTCGAGAACGGGTGCTAAATCCTCGGCGAGCGAAAGCGGGAGTTCAATCCGTTGATGGGCAGCATCGTAGCGCAGCCATCCCTCAGCCATGCCCAATTCTGCTCGTAGCTCGGCCATGTCTTCCTGCGCATCCTCGAGGGCGGTTGGAATCGCTCCAAACAGGACCGTGTCGTCATCGCTGAGGACCTCGTAAGGCCTGAGCGTGGCTTGGCCTCGGCGCTTGAAACGGTTGCGAAGCTGCCCTGCATCCTTGTATTTCGCCGTGCAAAATTTCAGGTGGTAAGGCTTGTCTGCAGCGGCTTGTTTCAATCGAAGGGCAAGATGAGCCGAACCCTCTGCAGCGGCCGTTATGCCGCCACTCAGGTTGAAACCGCGCACGTCCATGTTCTCTTGATTGCCTACCGTGATCTCCAGTTCGTTGAGGTTGAGGAAGGACACGGGAACGGTCGCAAGGTCATCGAGGAGGGCGAAAAGTTGCTCCTCTTTATCAGGTTCACAGGGCAATTCAACCCCTACTTCAATGCCGTGTTCGGCGCAGGCTTCGATGGTAGCCCTGTACTTCGTCGTGGTTCCGTCAAGCAGATGGAAACGAATCTCATCCAAGCCTGCGTCGCCAAAATCCTTGGCACGGTCTGGATTGAACGGTATGGAGGTGTAGACGTGAACGTGATGTTCCGGTCCGAAAGCCGCCTTGAGTTGCACCACAGCCTCCAAGGTCTTCTCCAAATCGAGCATCGGGTCGCCCCCTGTTATGCCGGTGCCGGTCGCTTGCATGGCTCTGCCTTCCTCCATCACCTCCTCCCAGGAGGTGCATCGGCGTTCATTGGCAAACATGTCAGGTGTTTCCCTACGGTTCTCCGAAAGTGGACAGTAATCACAGCCCCAGTGGCACTTTCCAGTGACAAAGAGAACCAGTTTGCTGCCCTGCTGACACTGAACGCAACCCTCGGCTTCGCCCGCTTCAGCGGGAATGACCTCGGTAGCCATCTGCAAACTGCGCATCAGTTCACCCCCCGAACGTTGGCCGCTTCGTGAAGCAACCAGCGGTGAAAACGACGGTCCATGGTCAGTTCTGGGTGGAAGGTCACGCCGAGTTTCTTCCCATCGAGGACGCCCACGACTTCCTCCCCGAGATGGGCAATAGGCGTGCATTGGATGGCGCCACTTTCAAACCGAGGAGCACGAATGAACACACCAGGAAAACCTTCACTCAATGAGGAGGCACCTTGTGAGGCAACTTCCAAGGGTTGATGGGAAAACTGGTCTCGCTGAGCCGGAAGACTTTGCTTGAACTCGGCCTCTGGAACGTCAAGCTCAACCTCAACAACCGCTTCGAAAGAGTCGCGTTGACGACCCCATGCATTGCGGGCGATACCTGCAGCCAAGTAGGGTTGGCGTTCAGCCTCCGGAGCGGCCAAAAGAATGGCTCCCGCACAGGTGCCAAGAACCGGACGCTCAGGATGGGCGTCCATCCAAGCAAAAAGGGCTGAGAGCAACGACTCGTAACGGCTGGCGATGCGCATGGTGGTGGATTCGCCACCTGGAAGGACCAGCGCATCGAGTTGTTCGTCTACGTGGTCGGCTCTTCGGCACTCCACCACTTCGACATCAAGGCCGAGTTCCTCAGCCGCACCACGAAGGGCTTCAGCATGCTCGTGACGGGCGCCCTGAAGCATCGCCAAACCCACACGGAGCATGATGCTGGGTCCATGCCCTTCCCTATCAGTCCAACGCTTCGAGCAAGCCGGCAAGGAGGCCTTTCAAGCACGCACTTCAAAGACCGCCAAGACCACCGAAGGACATGGCTCACACGGGTGATTGCTTTCTTGTTCCCGGCCCGGTTCGCATGAGCGATGCATGCCTCCAAGCCATGGCAACACCGGTAATGACCGCCCGTGGTCCAGAATTTCGCCAAGTGATGGCCCAACTCAATTCAGGCCTCCGCTATGCGTTCAATCTCTCACCGTCTTCCCCCGAAATGAAAACTCAGTCATGGAGCGGAGAAGATGGGTACCGCGTGGTGGTTGTTTCGGGCAGTGGCACGGCAGCCATGGAAATGGTCATCGCCAACCGATTCCGCAACAACGACCTCGTCCTCATCCCCACGAATGGGAAGTTTGGAGAGCGAGTGGCCGACATCTGCCGTCAGTTCTGCAACGTGAAGCACCTCCAATACGAATGGGGGCGTTCCTTTGACCTGTATGAACTCGAACAGCAACTTGAACGTGGCTGCTATGAAGCGTTGCTTATTTGCCACAACGAAACCAGCAGCGGCATCACCCAGGACGCTGAAGCCATCGCTGAAATGTGTGAACGGTACAACGTCTCTTTCATTCTGGACGGCATCACATCAGTGGGGGGAATGCCGGTACACCCAGAAAAATGGAAGGCTGAAGCCGTTGTGATGGGCGCGCAAAAATGCACCGCAGGACCTTCGGGTATCGCAGCCATCGCCCTCAATGAGCACTGCGTTGAACGCATCAACGCCATTCATCAGCAAGGAGACGCCAACCCTCGCTATTACCTCGACATGATTTCGGCCCTCAAGAAGGGTGACGACGACCAAACACCTTGGACGCCCGCCATCAACCTCGCTATGGGCTGGGGGGCTGCTCTCGAGGACCTCAAAGAAGAAACCAACGAAGCACGCTGGTCCCGTTGTGAGACCATGGCAAAAGGCGTTCGTGCACTCTTCACCGACCTCGGCTTTGGCCTGCTAGCCGACAGTGGCCAACGAAGCAATTCGGTCACGGCCATCCTCTACCCCGAAGGCATCGACGACGCCTGGAGAACCGCTTTGAAAGACCGTTATGATACACAGGTGATTGGGGGCCAAGACCATCTCAAAGGGAAGATGTTCAGAGTGGGCTCAATGGGTCAAACGCCCGTAGAGGAAATGATCGAAGGATGCAAACGCATGCTCGACTGCTTTCGAGAGTTCGGCGTCAACCTCAAAGACGTGGACGTGGAATCTTACTTCAGGTGAGCAAACCCATGAAACGCTGCATCGTTCTGGGACGTTTCCAACCCTTCCACCTTGGCCATGCTGGTTTGGTGAAAGCCGCAGCAGAGCATGCTGAGGGAGGCGAAATAGTGGTGGCCATCGGCTCGGCTCAAGCAGGTTGGGAGCCCGACAATCCGTGGACGGCAGATGAACGTCAAGCCATGGTTGAAGCATGGTCGCAGGAAGCCAAGGTCGAGCTCACCGTGGTCCAAATCGAGGACATCAACGACCCACCAAATTGGGTGGAACATGCCACCAAAGAACACGGCACTGGCCTCTTGGTCACCTCCGATGGACCCACGATGGAACTCTACCGAGCAGCCGGTTGGACCGTTCACGAGGTGGCGTTGAGTGAACGAGAAACCTTGGAAGGATGGCGGGTACGCCAGACCATTCGGATGTTGTCAACGGTCATGGACGATGAGGCGGCGAGGGAAGTCCTTCGCAGCGCTGTTCCCTCTGCTGTGATTGAATGGCTGATTGAACACGATGCCATGTTTCGGTGCTCAACCTTTGAAACAGGCGTTCACGCAGGTTAGACTTCACTCTGAAGCAACCACAACACGGGCGGCAAGGATGACCTTGGATTTGTACATGTAGCCTTGCTCAAGCACGTCAACCACCGTTCCGTTTGGATGAGCATCGCTGGGAGGAATGGTGGCGATGGCCTCCATCTTCGATGGGTCAAATTCAGCGCCTTTGGCCTCGATGAGGGTTACACCGTCGGCCTGAAGTTCATGCCACATTTTGTTACGGAGCAAGCGAAGGCCTTGAGCCACGGGAGATTGGTCATCCTCTTCGATGCCGCTCATGGCCCGGTCAACATCGCCAAGAATCGTCAGCATACGACGGGCCATGCCCATTCCGCCATATTGAAGCGCTTCGGCTTTATCTGCCATCAGGCGTTTGCGGACGTTTTGAATTTCTGCCTCTTTGTAGGCGATTTCCTTCTCTGCAAAATCAGCGCGCTCCAAAGCCACTTCAAGCGGGTCGCGCTCCTCTTCTGGCTCCTCAACCGCTGTTTCGGAAGGATCTGCATCGGACGCAGGTTCCTCGGTTGGAGGGGCTTCGTCAGCAACATCTTCGACGGGTTCCTCAGCGGGTTCTTCGTCCGACATCGAACCTACGGCAGAGAAGGTGGATTTTGAACCCCTCGCTCAAAGGGATTGAAGGAAGGCCGAAAGATTCCAATCTCCATGGCCCCACTTTGATGCCTCGAGGTGTTCCCTGCCGACCACAAACACAAGATCGTCCTCGTTCATGGCTCGGTTCACCGCATGAACCAACGCTTTTGATGCGCGAGTGTGCGCTTCGAAGGTTGGGACGATTTTTGGATCAAGGGTCTCATCCAACGTCTCTCCGAGCGCTTTGCGACGCTCCATCCAATCCATCACGACACGTTCGGCATATTCACCATCAGCAATGCCATGAAGGCGTTGCTTGGCCTCATCCCAGGTAGCTTGTGCATACAATTCATGAATGTCTTCAGCGTCCTTTCCTGTTGCGTTTTCAAGGTAAAGAAAGGCGCGCCCTTCCCAAACTTCCCATTGACCGGGGCTGGCCCACTTCATGAGATGGAGAAGGCCTTCCTCACCGTCGTTGAGTTGAGCAAGGGCCTGTGCTGTAGTCGGACTGGATTCAATCGATTGCAGGTCCATCCAATCCAATAGTTCCGCCTCAGCATCAATGGCAAAGGAGGTGGTCAACACCTTGTCTTGGTCGGGTCGATGGGGTCGCAGCGAGGCTTTTTCCATACCGGATTTCAAATCGCTCCACGGTAGCGAAAGGAGATGACGAAGGGTTGGTTCATGGACCAAGAGTCCAATCATGTCCAAGCCCATGGTCCATCCCAAAGGCCCGTCCTGTTTGAGGGCATCGTATGGAGCGCTAAACAACTCACTTCGGCGCTTTGTTGCGTAAGAGCCTTCAAGAACAGCCAACCAAGCCCCGATACAGGAGGGTTGGACTTGGCGACGATTAAAGAGCAAATCGAATTGATTCGCGCCGAGATCGACAAGACCCAGAAGAACAAGGCCACCAACGCCCACATTGGGAAGTTGAAGGCCAAAATCGCCCAACTCAAACTCAAGGAGGAAAAGACGGCTGCGCACTCAAAAGCCAGCGGTGGTGGCAAAGGGTTTGAAGTCCGAAAATCGGGTGATGCGACCGTTGCCCTCGTTGGTTTCCCCTCGGTTGGAAAATCAACCCTCATCTCCAAAGTAACCGATGCCCACTCTGAAACCGGCGGCTACGCCTTTACCACCCTGACCTGTATCCCCGGTGTCATGGAGCACCGAGGGGCGAAAATCCAGATTCTTGACCTGCCCGGGCTCATCAAGGGCGCCGCTGAAGGCAAGGGACGTGGACGTGAGATTCTCAACGTGATTCGAAGCGCCGACATGGTCCTCTACATCGTTGACCCGTTTCAAGACGGGCACTTCAACGTCCTTCACCGTGAACTCCACAACGCTGGACTGCGCCTGAATGAAACCAGGCCACCCGTGTTCATCAAGCGGACGGACCGAGGCGGTATCGAAGTTCGAAGCACCGTGGAACAAACCCACCTCACGCACGAAGAAATGGCCGACATCATCCGTTCCTTCGGCTACACCTCTGCCCTGGTGACCCTTCGGGAAAATTCCACGGCCGAACAAATCGTCGACGCTTTGGCCGGAAACCGAATTTACGAAAAAGCCGTGATTGCCATCAACAAAATCGACATCGCGACCGACCACGACATCGCCCGTGCACGGTCAGCCCTTCCCCAAGAATGGCCGATCATGAACATCTCTGCCTTCAAGGACATCGGGCTGGACGAGCTCAAGGACTTCATCTACGACAATTTGGGCTTCATGCGAGTCTTCCTCAAACCACAAGGCCAAGAAGCCGACATGGAAGAACCACTCATCGTCAAAGACGACTCCACGGTGGAAAACATCTGCATCAAATTGCACCGTGATTTCGTCCGAAAATTCCGCTTTGCCCGTATTCGAGGGCCCAGTGCGAAGTTCGACGACCAGCGAGTGGGTCTTGACCATCAACTGAAGGATGGCGACGTGCTCACCATCGTGGTCAAGCGTTGATCGAGGGCGATGCATCCAACAATGCGCCTCAAGCCTCAGCATCCAGCACGAGGAGTTCAGCTACTACGTCTACACCCCAATACAAACCATCGTAGGGAGTGACACGAACTGAGATGATAGTCCCGTTGGAAAGAGCGCCGGTGTAATTGCTCGTGTTGGCTGCGTAGGTGCCGTTCACGTACCAAATAAATGTGGAGTTGTCCGTACCGTTTTGGTCATCCATGAAGAGGTAGTTGACGCTGTATTCTGGCGTCTCTGACGATTCATGAACAGTTATGGAGACGTTGGTAACCCAAGGTGTTTGATTGGCCCATTCATCCTCGGTGATGACAATACCCGATGGCATGTAGATGGCGAAAGGACTGTCTCCCCCTGGTAACAAACTCTCATGGGTGTCGTTGCCCCCACCCATCGATGCAGTGAAGCCATTCCAAACGGCGAGGTGGTCTTCAGTGAACACATCACCTGGTGATGGATCGCCGAAGACGCTCATGTTTGCGCCAAAGGTGGTCGAACCAAGATAACTCATCGTGGGCACACCCGGGTGGCTCCAAAAGAAACCGGTCGGTGCATGTTCAACGATGCCATTGGGCATGTAGATGGCGAAGGGGCTTCCTCCGCCTGGCAAAAGGTCGGCGATGGTGTCGTTACCTCCACCGGGGAACATGGCCCCAAATCCGTTCCAAACAGCAAGGTGTTGTTCTGTGAAGACATCGCCAGCGACTGGGTCGCCGAAGACGCTCATGTTGCTGTTGAACGTCGTCGCTCCGAGGTACGCCATGGTGTCGATTCCGGCTTGGGTCCAAAGGAACCCGGTCGGCTTGTAGGCGACGATTCCAGCGGGCATGTAGATGGCAAACGGGCTGTTTCCTCCAGGAAGAAGGCTCTCGATGGTATCGTTTCCTCCACCAGGGAAAGCCGCAGCGAATCCGTTCCAAATCACCAAATGTTGCTGTGTGAATTCTTCTCCGTCAACTGGGTCGCCAAAGACACTCATGTTGGTGTTGAAAGTTGACGCCCCAAGGGAGCTCATCGTATCGATGCCTGCTTGAGTCCAAATGAAACCGGTATGGTCTTCACCGCTTGTCGCACCGTCGAGTAAACTCTGAATCCATTCATCCATCTCTTCTTGCCACCAGTTGGACGAAATATCCAAGACATCCTCTGCGCAATCGATGTTTGCTTCCGCATCAGGGTCGTATTCCGAACTGTTTCCGTTTCCGAGTGTGTAGTAGGTGATGTGAATACAATCCACAACATCCTTGTCGTTGCCTTCAAATGAGAAATTGTCGGAGTAGTAATCTTGGAACCCATATCCAAACATGAGAACAAAAACAACAGCCAGCGTCGTCAAGTAGGTTTTGAAATGATGGCCACCGGCGACAAAGAGTCTTGGTGGTAATTCATCAAACACGATGTGATTTGAGGGAGATTGATCTTCACCTTTTCCTTTGTCTTCGTCGGATGCATCAACACCATCGCTATCAGTTGAATTCTCTGACTTTACGTTTTCTTCATCTGAGGACGGATTGTATGGCACCATGGGGGCATCTTCTTCATTGGTTGGAGTATGATAGAGAGTATCTTCCAAACGGTTGGTTTCTCGTTCATACGCTTCTGAATGATATTCAATAATTCGTTGAACAAGCTCGGTTTTTGTTCCCGATGTTGCAAGGCCAAGGCCTTTGGCCATATCGACCAAGGAGTCCTTTTTCTGCCCCATAAGGCTGCTTTCGGATGGAATCACCAAATCACCCCTGTGAGCAATTTTAGGACAAACGGAATACCAATCATCAGGTTCACGCCTAAGAGGAGTTTGCGCTCATCGCCGGGCCAAGCCCAAGAGATGGTTTTCATCTCATCATCAGGTTCCAGCGCATCGATCAAATGCCGTTCCCACCCCGTGGCCAGAACCAAACCGCAGACCACAGCCAGCAAAATGTCTGGAACCGGTATGATGATCTCAAGCAATGTGGTAAAGACTGCCGCAATGGCCACCATAACACCCAAAGCGACAATTCGGAGAATCTTTCGGTCCCGTTCGGTTTCGATGTTGATGAGACCGAACTTCACGGCGTGGAGCAAAGCAATGGTTGGATAGATGAGGTGGAACGTGAACCCATCGCTCAAGGCAGAAATGATAGCGGCGTTGTCGTCAAGGGGGTTTTCAGACATATCCCATGTAGCATAACCCGAGACATAGGCCCAATGACGGAAAAATATCAGCGACCAAATAAACAAAATGTAACCCGAAAAGACCGTGGCGAGACTCACAGGATGCTCTTTGCGGTAACACTTGATGAGATGGTAAATTGAACCAATCCCGAACGCAATCATGATGAATGAAAATGTACCAAGTACAAAGGTCATTTCTGCCAGGGTGATCATGGCTTGATTGTACCCTGCGCTTGCTCCAGAATAGTTGACTGTCGGAAAAGTCCACCAAGCGTTGCCAGAACCATCAACGAAGCCAATGGAGCGGAACACCATATTGTCCATAACCACAGCAATCGTTCCCAAGGCGAAGTATCCAGAGCGACGCATAGCAAGGGATTGTGAATCATCGGCATCAAGAGGTGGAGGGAACAGCAAAAAGCGCAATCCAACGCTGAAGCAAACCAAGCATGCAGCCATGATCATTGACAGTAAAAGCATTGAATTGTAGTACGGGTCTGCATCGGCGGCAGTAGCAGAGCGGTCAAGGAAGGTAAACACCACAACCATCAGGCCAACCACCCCGATTTGCCAGCCGTTTCGAAGGAATGGAATCGGCACGAGAAGCATCAAGAATAAATGAACATAGTAGAAGTTCATTGAGGATGCAAAAGCCGTTGCTTCGATGATGAAACCACTGACACCTGGGTCTTCAATTCCCGTAGCAGGAACCAATTCTTGCAGACGCCGTAGAATGAAGTAAAGTAGGAGCCAAATGACCAAGGCAGCTCCCATTTTCCGATCCCATGTTCGGTCATCATTCAACGCCCGAAGGTGAAAATATGAGATGAAAAAAAGAATGAAGACGCTCAAAACGAGCCCAATGTCATCCAAGAGTTCTAGGCCTTCGTCCATAGGATGAAATTCACTGTTTCTGTTATAATATTTCCAACGGCAGAACACCAAACAAGAGGATATCGGGTTGGAAAGGCGGCCACCAACTGTGGTCATGTAGGCTTATCATGCTGGATTGAGGGTTCGGTCGGTCTCCTCAGGGTCAATGAGCAATGCTGCGAGAATCACGAACGTCTCGAGCACGGCCGCGATGTAAAAGATGGTCTGGTAGTCGTACCGGGCGGCAAAAATGGGGGCCAACTGGTAGCCAATGATGGCGGAGAGGTTCATCATCGCCATGTAACCGGTGAATTGTGTCCCACCCACTTCCGCCCACGTGACCCGCATCATCAACGAATAGGCACAGATGGAGACAATGGCCCAAAGGAACGTGTGGATGATCCACACGAGCATCATGAACCACCCCTCGCCCCACATTGAATCGAGCATTCCCCACGTGAGGGTGGTCAATGAGGCTCCAAGTGCTGCGAACATCAGCATGGATTTCCCACCGAAACGACGACCAAGTTCGCCGCCAGCCATGGCCCCTAACATGGTTACAATGAGGATAATGCCGCCCTTGGTAGCGTTGAATTCTTCTTGACTCCAACCCAACTCTTGTAGGAAAAGCAAGGGCAGAATGGGAATGAGAATGAAGGCCAAAGAGATAACGAGGCTGACCACGATGCCAAGTTGGGCGGAGCGAACCGAAAAGGCCGTTCGGATGTTGCTCAAAATGACGGCGAAATCTCGAACTTCCTGTCCCTCTTCGTCGGACTTGTCCTCCTTCTCTACCACCTCTGCCTCATCCCAGGGGAAGCGTTTCTCACCCGGTCGTTCTCGCATGAAAAGCGGCACCATCATGATGATGACGAGAATGGGGATTTGAATCAAAAAGGCGCCCTTGATTCCAACGGTGCCAATGATGGTTCCCAAACCAGCGCCTCCAATGACGCCGCCCAAGGATTTGGCCGTGAACATGTAGCTATTGACACGCTCAAATTCATGGGATTGAAGCACGTCAACGGCCAACGCGTCGGTTGAAACGTCCTGCAGGGCGGTGAACACGTTGTACACGAAGAACAGCGCACCGAGGAGGGAGATGTTATCGGTCAAGTCGGGGACCATGAGCATGGTGATGAGCAGGGCGACCATCCCTGTTTGAGCGATGAGAATCCACGGACGACGGCGACCCAGTTGAGGTATTTGGAAGCGGTCAATGATGGGGCCCCAGAAGAACTTGAACGACCAAGGCAGGGTGCCAAGCGTCAGCAAGTAAGCAAGGTCCCCAGCGTCGGCGCCTTCTGCAGCGAGGAACGTGACCATCGTGACCGTGATGAAACCCCATGGAACACCTTGAGCCACGTAGAGAGCTGAGAGGGTGATGACCCGCGCCCGATAACTGTCGACGAGGGTCTCTCCATCGGACGTGGATTCGCCCTCAACGACCTCGGTTTCCGGCTCGCCAAAGTCAAGGTCGAGGTGGAAGCGGTCTCGCTGCTTGGTTGAAACATAACCCACGAGGAACAACACGGGGAAAATCCAGCCTGCGAACAAAAACACGGGGAGCGAACCATCACCTACCGCCAGCGCCGCTGCTTCCTCGCCATCCTCATTGAGAATAGCGAAGTCCAAGACAAGCAGACTCACCACGGTGGCAACCTCTTCTCCCTCGTCGTTGTTGGAACATAGGGCGCCGTTGAAGGCCTCCGCATCGACGGTGACGGCGAGATCGTAGGTGCCGAGGGCATCCTCACCAAAGGCCAATTGAGCCTCAATCTCACTCTCCGTCAAGCCCTCAATCACACCGGAGAGAAGGGATGCATTGTACCAAGTCAGATTCACGTCGTGTGAGCCGGGGTTCTGGTCGGCTTCTGAAAGGGTCCACTCACCCTTGGTGGCGACGCCGGTGATGGTGTCGGGTGCATTGGCTTCGCCGCCCGTGCAGAGCGGACCACCCGAGGTTTCGTCTTCGCCGTAGGTGAGTGAAAAGAGAACGCCAACAACATTGCCTCCAGCCGCCTCAATGGTTTCGCTGAAGCCGGAGGAATCAACGCTCCATTGAACGGTCTCGCCGTCCTGGTAGTTGGCCGATTTCGCCTCCAATTCAACGGCAGTTATGGTTGACTCAACAGTGTAGGTGCCAGTTGATTCGGAATCGCCTCCGCCACCCCCGAGGCATCCAGAGACCGATGCGAAAACGATGAGCATCAACAAGAGATGAACCGGTCGCATGGTCCGAGGGTCCCTCGGCTGGCCTTCAAGATTGTTCACGCCTGTTTGAGGCGTTTGCCTCAATCCCAGATGCCCATGTCCATGCGAGCGTCTTCGCTTGCGTGAATTTTTGGGTCCCAGCGTGGCTTCCAAACGAGGTTGATGTGAACGGATGTGAGGCCTTCAGTTTGTAGCGCTGCTCGGTGGGCTGCAGCCATGATCTCTGGTGCAGCAGGGCAACCAGGAGAGGTGAGCGTCAGGTCAACCTCGGCGTGAAGACCCTCATCTTTCTCTTCAAATCGGACATCGTACACTAGACCGAGTTCAACAATGGAGAGATCAAGTTCAGGGTCCTCGACTTCGTCCAGTTGGATCATCACGGCTTCTTTGGTCGTCATGTGGCTCACTCCACGCTTGCACGAATCTCGTTCATGACCTTGTCGTACATGTTGCGAAAACCGTTGGAACGGCTGGGCGTCAAGGTGTTGGTCAAACCCATGTCTTGAGCGAAATCCACTGGAATTAGGACGGCTTGAGCCGGCGTCAACCCTTCGATGGCGATGCTCAACACGCCCATCAAGCCCTGCACCAATTTCGCGTCTGCAGCCCCAAAGAAATGAACCAGGCCCGCTTCAACGGAAACCCGTACATGGGCCTCGGATTGGCAACCTCGAACCCGGGTTTCATCCGACCATTCGGCCGCAGGCAACTCCACGATTTCGTCTGCGAGCTCAAAGAGCATTTCCAAGCGCTCCCTTTTGTCCTCAACTTCTTGAAATTCCTCAACCAGTTCTTGGAGCGCTTCCGGATAGAACGTCATGCGAACTTCTCCGTGATTTCTTTCATTTCCTGAACAAACCCTTCGGCTTCCTTGCGCGTGTTGTAGATGTAGAAAGAGGCGCGAACCGTGCCCGAAATTCCAAGGCGGGTCAACAAGGGTTGGGCACAGTGATGGCCCGTGCGTACAGCGTAGCCACGGGCGTCAAGCAGATGGGCCATGTCTTCGCTGTTGATGGTGGGATGAAGGAACGAGACAACGGCGGCATCGTGTTCGCCATGCCGTCCGTAAACCGTGATGCCCATCGAGCGAAGTTCTTGCGCAACCCAAGCGGCGATTTCAATCAACCGAGCATGTTCGGCGTCCAAGTCAAACGTGTTCATCCAATCAAGGGCAGCCGACCATCCAATGGCTTCGGCAATCCGTGGAGTGCCTGCTTCGAATTTGTGCTCGTTGGTTTGGTAGGTTGAGCCTTCGACGGTGACGGTTTCAATCATGTCACCTCCGCCCATGAACGGCTGCATTTCCTCAAACGCATCGGGCTGAACGAGCAGGGCTCCTATGCCGGTCGGGCCGCACATTTTGTGGGCAGAAAACGCCATGAAATCCGCCCCGAAAGCCGAGAAGTCAACGGTGGAATGAGGCACGCCCTGGGCTGCGTCGATGAGCACTTTGGCGCCCACTTTGTGCGAGGCTTCGATGATCTCTTCCAGTGGATTGCGAACACCAAGAACGTTTGATGTGTGGACGACACAAACGAGTTTGGCACCGTCAAGGGCATGAGCGAAGGCCTCCATGTCCAAAGTGAAGTGTTGAGTGACTGGAACATAGCGTAATTCAATGCCCCGCTCTTCAGCCAACATCTGCCACGGCACAATGTCAGAATGGTGCTCCATTTCAGTGAGAAGTATGGCATCCCCTTTCTGCAAATTTGCTCGGCCCCAAGCATGAGCCACGAGGTTGATGGCCTCCGTGGTGCCGCTGGTGATGATGGCTTTGGATGCGTTGAACCGCTGCTTGAGTTTGGTCCGGCAAGATTCGTAGCCCTCTGTTGCCTCACCGGCCAGCGTGTGAACCGCCCGGTGAACGTTGGCGTTTGATTCAGAATAGTAGGCGTTCATCGCATCGATGACGACTTGTGGCTTTTGGGTCGTTGCGGCGTTGTCGAGGTAAACCAGCGGATAGCCGTTCACCTCACGTTGTAAAATGGGAAATTGATCGCGCAACACCATGTCCTCACCTCTTCAAATCGCATTCCAAGTGAACGGTCAGGCGGGTTCGAATTTCATCCACCAGTGCTGCGTTCTCAAGGCTTGAAAATCCACTTTGCATGAAACCTTCAATCATGAGGGCGACAGCCGTCTCTTCATCCAGACCTCGACTCATCAAGTAGTGGAGTTGATCTCGGTCAACCGGGGCACTGGCGGCACCATGGGCCGCCGACACCTCATCTGCCAAAACTTCGAGCTCGGGTATGGCTTCTGCCCGTGCTCTTTCAGAGAGCAAGAGGTTCTTGAAGACCTGACCGGCATCGCAATGGTTGGCATTGTCCGATATCGTGAGCAAACCCGTGGCGATTGAATGGCTTCGGTCATCGCAGGCAGCGTGAATGTTGAGGGAGGAATTCGTATGGTGGACATCGTGGTGGATTTCGATGTGGTGGTCAACGTGCCGCTGGCCAGAGCCATGAACCGATATGGCTTGTGCAAGGGCCCCTCCTGAAGCCGTGAACCGGGTGCGTACATCGCTCTTGCATCGGAATCCACCGATGGAAAGTCCGGCCAACTCGAGAGTAGCATCTCGGCCGATGGTCCAATCTTCACAGTGCAGGAGTTTCCCGTTCGGGGAGAGTTCGTTCACCATTCCAAAGGCCGCCTGTACGTTGTCTCCAACGGTGCCCGTGATGTGCAACCCCGCCCAATCGGACTCGCCGGAAAGGTGGAGGACGACGGCTGCGTTGTGCTTGAGGACAAGATGAAGATGGCCCACGGCGACATGGCCGGAAGCGACTGCCTGAACGTGAATAACCTCGCTCTTGCCGTCGGTCTCCAAAGTCCAAGCTGAGCCACCCAGTTCGCTGAGAAACACCCGACCAATGTCTTCGGCGTTGACAATACGGGGAGCTCCTTCGACGAGTTCGCCGCCTTCAAGGACGCCAAACCGTACGGCGCTGGCATCGGGAACTTCGTCTACTTTTGACGGGTGAATGCGTGCCCATGGAGTGTATCGCCATAGATGAAGAGCACGGGAGGGAACGGCCATGTCGGCATACTTCATCCGATGGAACCCTCCATTTCCAATTCAAGCAATTTGTTGAGTTCCACTGCATATTCCATTGGCAATTCACGGGTGAACGGTTCAAAGAAGCCGTTGACGATGAGACCCATCGCTTCTTCTTCCGAGAAACCTCGGCTCATGAGGTAGAAGAGTTGGTCGCCTGAAACCTTTGAAACGCTGGCTTCATGTTCAAGGTCGGCGGTTGAGTTCCCAACCTCCATGGTTGGATAGGTATCAGACCGAGATTCGCAGTCGAGCATCAACGCATCGCAGACAATCTTTGAGCGGCAGCCGTGCGACTTGGGCGTGACTTGCAGCATGCCTCGGTAGGAGGACCGTCCTCCGTTCTTGGAAATTGATTTCGAGAGGATGCTTGAGGTGGTGTTGGGAGCAAGGTGGTGAACCTTGGCACCGGCATCTTGGTGCTGACCTGCTCCCGCATAGGCGACGGAGATGACTTCGGCGTGAGCACCTTCGCCCTTGAGAAGAACAGAGGGGTACTTCATGGTCAACTTCGAACCAATGTTGCCGTCAACCCATTCAACCGTAGCGTTTTCATGGGCCACGCCACGCTTGGTCACAAGGTTGTACACGTTGGCTGACCAGTTTTGGATGGTGGAGTATCGAATCTTGGCGCCTTTCATGGCGATGAGTTCAACCACGGCAGAATGGAGAGAATCAGTGGAGTAGGTTGGAGCAGTGCAGCCTTCAACGTAATGGATGCTGCTCCCCTCGTCGGCGATGATCAAGGTACGTTCAAACTGGCCCATGTTTTGGGCGTTGATGCGGAAGTAGGCTTGAACCGGCATCTCGACATGGACGCCTTTCGGGACGTAGATGAAGGAGCCCCCCGACCATACGGCGGTATTGAGGGCAGAGAACTTGTTGTCGCTGTAGGGGATGACGGTGCCGAAGTATTTCTTGACGATTTCCGGGTGTTCCTTGAGGCCGCTGTCCATGTCGAGGAACAGGACACCTTGGTCCTCAAGGTCTTCTCGGATGGAGTGGTACACCGCTTCGGATTCGTACTGGGCCGTCACGCCGCCCAGCCACTTCTGTTCAGCTTCAGGAATGCCGAGCCGGTCGAAGGTGTTCTTGATGTCGTCGGGAACATCGTCCCAGTTCTTTTCGGTGGCGTCAGAGGAGCGCAAGAAGTAGGTAACATTGTCAAAATCAATGTTGTTGAGCTCGCTGCAGTTCCCCCAATCGGGCATCTCCCGTTCCATGAAATGCCGATAGGCTTTGACACGAATCTCAGTCATCCATTCTGGCTCGTTTTTGAGCTCTGAAATGTCCCTGACAACTTGCTCAGAGAGGCCTTTGTCAAATCGAATGGTAGCGTTTTCTGGGTCGTGGAACCCAAATTGGTAATCGCCAACCGCTTCACGTGCTTCGTCGCTCATGCTTCGGCCTCCGTTGTTTGTTCGAGCCAATCGTAGCCTTGCTCCTCGAGTTTGAGGGCGAGTTCAGGGCCGCCGGATTGAACGATGGTGCCGTCGATCATAACGTGAACGAAGTGAGGCTGGACGTGGTCCAACAACCGCTGGTAGTGGGTGATGATGAGGCAGCCGGCTTGGGGTGCAACGCTGTTGATGCCCTTGGCCACGATGCGGAGGGCATCGATGTCAAGACCGGAATCGGTTTCATCCAGCAGGGCAAGGTTCGGTTTGAGCAAAAGCATTTGGAGAATTTCAAGTCGCTTCTTCTCACCACCACTGAACCCATCGTTGACGTAGCGAGAGAGCACCGATTTCTGCATTTCGAGTGAGGCCATGGCAGCGTTGAGTTCTTTGCGGAACTCTCGGCCTTTCAACGGCTCGTCGCGCACAGATTGAACCGACTTCTTGAGGAAGGTACCAACCTGGACGCCAGGAATGACCGCTGGGTACTGGAACGAGAGGAACATACCGGCTCGTGCACGCTCAAACACGCTCATTTCTTCGATGTTCGTGCCCATGTAGAAGATTGAACCAGCCGTGATTTCGTAGGCAGGGTGGCCCATGACAACGCTGGCGAGGGTTGATTTTCCGGCACCGTTGCGCCCCATGAC
>Ga0208277_1000108_pt1 | contig 46887 bp, 46 predicted proteins | sample ETNtaG_5_FD_185782 | JGI IMG/M metagenome (GOLD analysis project Ga0208277, IMG submission 185782) | Marine microbial and viral communities from oxygen minimum zone, Eastern Pacific Ocean - ETNP201406SV205 (SPAdes) (version 2) | ecosystem: Environmental > Aquatic > Marine > Oceanic ...
GTAATTCCACTCACAATTGTGGTTTTACGTAATACTGTATATTCCGAAGATTAGTGATTAGTTTAGGGTCTTGTCAGAGGGTGTATCCGAATACCCATTGCTCAGGCAATGTCAAATCAGAGGGCTCGCAGTGGGCTTTGTCATAGCCTACGGTCTGATCACCCGTCTAAGCAAAGGGAGCCGTCTGCTTTGTTTCAGTTGCCTTCGTAGATGGCCATGGCTTCGTCAACCGAGGCACCTTCGCAGATGATGGCGTGACATGCGGCGGTCATTCGAACGGCTTCTTCGGTGGTTTTCTGATGGATATTACGGCCCGTAGCTGCACCTCGGCATCCCGAAATGGCCATTTGGTCGTGAAGGCGTTGAAGGAAATCCCGAGGAGGAAGCGTCCCCCCGCCTGAGCAAATGATGCCGGTTCGTCCTGCTGCTTCAACTGCAATCTGAAGCGACTCGGGTTGAGTCATTCCTTCAAACGCACGAGGATAATTCACTTTGGCAAAGTCGGCACCAATGCAACTGGCAACACCAGCGGCACCGGAGATGAGTTGAGGGTCCTTTTCGTCGGTGACCGCTTGGCCCCGAGGGTACATCCAAACCACTGAAATCATTCCCAGTTCGTGGGCTTGACGAATAAAATGAGCTGCTTCGGTCAACATCTCATGTTCAAACTCGCTACCGATGTACACCGTGTAGCCGATACCAACGACGTTGATACCGTTGTGAACCAGCGACATCACATCGTCCATGTCCCACAATGCTTGACTGATGGGGTCACGTTGAGCGGTCTTGACCAGGTGAGATTTGGAATTGAGTTTCACAAGGTAGGGAATCTCGGGGTAATCTCGAGCGTATTGGGCGATGAGGCCACATTGTCCGGCGAGTACACCGATGGTACCGTCGGCATGGGCCCTGGCTCCAATTTCGAACAAATGACCGGGGTCGTTGGACGAGCGTGGAATGGTTTTGCCACCGTCGTAAAAGTCGTCGTTGAGATGCTCGATTTTCTGGTCGCAAGCAAAGAGGTTCATGAGGCCTGTTCCTGCCGTGGCAGCATACATGTTGTCAAGATAGGTCTCGATCAATTCATCGGGAACATCGGCTGGAACGTTGATGTCGCTCATGAAAATCACCTTGCACTTTACTGACCGGTGAAGTTGGCCACACGCTTCTCAACGTAAGCAGCGATGCCTTCCTTGGCATCGGAACTGTTGAACAAGGACGCTTGCAATTCTCGCTCAAGCGCCAAGTGGTACTCGAAGGGAATCTCCGGACCGGTCTGGCAAGATCGCTTGATGTTGCCAACCGCCTTCACGGCCTTGTTTGGAAGCGTGAACTGGGAGCACCAGTCAAGAATGTCTCGTCGGAAATCATCGGCGTCGCCTTCCCAAATGTGGTTGATGAGGTTGCAGCCATGAGCGTCCTCAAAGGACATCAATTCCCCGGTCACCATCATCTCAAGCGCCTTGGCCTTACCGATAAGGCGAGTCAAGCGGGCTGTGCCACCGGTTCCAGCAAGGACACCTAGGTTGATTTCTGGAAGACCAACTTTTCCTGCATTCTTTCGTGCGATTCGAATGTCAGCTGCCATGGCGATTTCAAGGCCACCACCGACGGCGTGGCCATTGATGGCGCAGACCACCAATTTTGGCGTTTGCTCAAGGCGGGAAAGGGTTTCATTGGCGTGAAGGCAGAAATTGTACTTGAAGCCAGGACTGACGCTGTTGAGCATCTGGATGGAAGCACCAGCAGAGAAGAAAGAGGCCCCGTTGCCGGTCAAGACGATGCAAGTCACGTCATCATCAAACCGTGCTTTAACGATGGCTTCGTCGATGTCTCGCATCATCCCGTGGGTGTAGGTGTTGGGTGAGCGGTCGTTGGACCCTTCAAGGGGTGCTCCAGCCGAATCAGAGGTCAGTTCAATGACAGCGATGCCGTTCTCTGTCACGCCATAGTTGACGAGACGGTTGGTCATTGGTTCAAGTTTCAATCCGTAGAGGTCGCTCATGGCTTGACCCACAGGGGTTGGCATTAAGAAGAAATCGCTGAGTTTTCTTGCGCTTCGCCATCGGAATTGCTCGTAAACGAGACATGGCCGCCGCCGCGTCGGGCTGATTCCCAGCGCGCCTTGACTTGGAGTGCTTCCTCGCTTGGTTCCCAATTATCCCGAGATTTGGCGTTTCGGAACGGAAGGCGGAGTGGTCGCGTTGGACCCTTGCCTCGCTTCAGCATGAACGGAGAGGTCAGTCGGAACACCAACCGCTTGAGGAGGGTGGGGCGGAACAGTCGTCCAATCCAACGCAGTCCGTTTCCACTTCGCTTTTGGTCCTTCATCCAATTGACACACATGCGCTTGAACATGCGGTCTCCCACCCTGTTCATCAGCCAACGGTTGGCCACGCTGGTTCGAACGTAAGGGAGCAAATGCTGGCGGACTTCCTTGTCATAGGTTGGTCCACCCAAGATTTCCTGCGCCGCAAGCACACCAGACCAGACCGCCATGCGCATGCCAAAGCCCCACATGAAGTCTTGAAGACCGCCCGATTCACCAACGTAGTGTTGACCCGTTGCTGGGTCGGTGTAGTTACCGTTGAGCGTGAAATCACCTTTTCCTCCAACGCGCTTGATGGGGTTGATGTCAATTTCAGGGTAAAGGCGCTGGTAGCAGGCGATGGTTTCGTTCAAGAAACGTTCACTTTTCTTTTGCTTCCGCCACAAGCAGGTGCAGATCAAACCGACGCCGTCGATGATGATGAGGTAGCTGTAGGCTCCAGGTGCAAGTTTGTCGTTCAGTTGAAACGCGATGTGATTGGGATGCGTGGTGTGAAAGATTTCACCAAGGGCAATGGCCGAGGTGTCTTTTGGTCCACAAGCCACAATATCGGCGTCTTTTTGGGCGATCCGAGATTTGTAATGGAGGGTCGCACCTGCTTCGATGGCCATGCGTTTGAACGCCTGGTCGATGGTGTGGTCGGAAGTGCCACGCTCAACGATGCGGTAGGCGACACCATCGGATTTCGCTTGGGTGATCTCGTCGTCTGGATGAATCAAGTCCACCACTGAAAACGCCGTTGATTTGAACGATGAAGCATCGAAACCCCACCCTTCGAGTTGGTCAAAGAAGTCCTCATCCATGCTCCAATTTTCAAGCGCTTGGAAGTCTCCGTCAAAACGGGCCCCGGAATCGGCACGAATGTCGTGGACATGAACCTCTTTTCCGGCCTTTGCCAACACGATGGCGGCGGCCAACCCTGAGAGTCCAGCACCCATCACGGTGATGGGTTTGGATGGGGTCGGTGTATCGGCCATGCATGGCCATGGAGGCGTGAGGTTTGAATGATGTGCTTCTCTCGTTCGGACCATGCCGGGGACCGTTTTGGTGGAAGAAGCCCCGGATGTGTTGAATCCAGATGACCTGTTGAAGAGACTGAACACAGCAGGTTGCGGAGCTGTGGTCAGTTTCGTTGGCCTCACTCGAGAAACCGAAGGCGATGAGGAGGTGTTGCGTTTGGAATTCGACGCATGGCAAGACAAACTCACACCGGTGCTGGAATCCTTAGCCCACCAATCCATTGAACGGTTTGGCGTTACTTCGGTGGCGATGGCGCATCGAACCGGTTCTGTGGGGCCTCAGGAACCCATCGTAGCCATTCACGTAGGAAGCCCACACCGAAAGGAAGCCTTCACCGCCTGCGAGTGGCTCATTGATGAGTTGAAGAAGCAAGCACCCATATGGAAGAAAGAGGTCACAACAAGCGGCGAGACTTGGAAGGAGGGTTTGGGTTGAGTGAAAAATCAATTGAGGGCATCATCAACATCGGAAGCAAACCCATCGTTGAACGCCGAGCAACCGCTCGAGGCCGAGTGGTGCTTCAGGAGGCAAGCAAATCGGCCATCGAATCAAATTCCATCAAGAAAGGAAACGTTTTGGAAGCCTCCACCGTTGCGGTCTTGCAAGCGGTCAAGGATACACCTCGCATTATACCCCACTGCCACCCAATCCCCCTCGAAGGAACTGAAGTATCCTGGCACTGGGACAACACCAGCCTTTGGTGCACCGTTTCGGTCTCAGCCCACTACAAAACAGGCATCGAGATGGAGGCCCTGACGGGCGTCGCCGCCGGCCTTTTGTGCGCTTTCGACATGGTGAAATCCTTGGAAAAAGACGAGGATGGCCAATACCCCGTCGCACGAATTACCGACCTCGAAGTGGTCCAGAAATTCAAGGGAATGTGAACCGTTGTATTGATGGCTTTCCCGCGTTTCCAACGGTTCATGGGCATCACCACAGACTTGGCACACCATTTTCTCGAAGCCGTTGACCAAGCGGCCATCGCTAGTGCTGCTTGGCGTGGCAAGGGTGATAAGAACGCCGCAGACGATGCCGCTGTTGAAGCCATGAGGCGAACCTTCGATGCGGTGCCGTTTGACGGTCGCGTGGCCATCGGAGAAGGTGAGCGAGATGAAGCACCAATGCTCTACATCGGAGAAGAACTTGGTTCGATGGTCGGCCACGCCGGCGCCCCACAAATCGACATCGCCGTCGATCCACTTGAATGCACCAACAACTGCGCCGATAACCAACCCAACTCCATCGCCGTTTTGGCAGCCGCGCCCCGCGGCACACTCCTTCATGCACCGGATTGCTACATGGATAAATTGGCTGCTGGACCGGTTCTTGCCGACCACGTCTCCCTCGATGGTGGTGCGACCTACAACATTGAACAAGCCATGCACGTGCTTGATTGTGAGGCTGCTGATGTCCGCATCGTCGCCCTTGACCGAGAACGGCATAACGAACTCTTCAAGGAAATTCGAACGACGGGCGCACAACTCCATCTCCTTGGTGATGGCGATGTTTCTGGCGCCATTTGGGCCGCCAAAGAAGACGGGCCTTTTGACATGCTCATGGGCATTGGAGCGGCCCCGGAAGGCGTGATTTCCGCCACAGCCCTCCGAGGCATTGGTGGGATGTTTGAGGGACGATTGGTGTTCAGGTCTCCCGAAGAAGAAGCAAGAGCTGAAACGATGGTAGGCGATGATTTGACCCGTCTTTGGAAAGCCGCTGACCTCTGTAAGAGTGAGGATGCCGTATTTGCAGCATCTGGGGTTTGTGACGGTTACTTGCCTGGCGTCAAAATTGATGGTCAACACACCACGACGTTCAATGAACTCATCGACGTCACCACGAAGACGGTGGTTCGCTCGGAGAAGCGACGGCCCCTTTGAACCGTTGAGGTACCAACATGGCCCAGCAACTTCGAATTGATGTTCGCCTCCCTCAAGGGCATTGGGCTGGGGACGTCACGAGAGACCACCCCACGGCCACCTTACGGATTGAACAGCACATGCCGATGAGCAAGGGCCGGGGCACAGCGCGCTGCTGGAGCAATGAGAATCTTCACGAAACCGTTCGTTCGCACGCTGGTATTGATGCGTGCACCAATCCAGAAGATGGCCGATTTTCAGTGAACATCTCTGCTGGCGGTGGAGGCTTTCTTCGGCCCCTAGTGGATCTCGGTGTCGTTCCACGAACACCGTTCGAGGTCCGAGATGGGTGGGTTGAATGGACCGTTGAGGGCAGCCGAGACACCATGAGAGCGTTGGTGAATCGTTTTCGAAGTGACGAGATACCCCACCGTTTGCTCTCAACCAGAAGCACGGGGGCTCGACTCTTGACTCCCCGTCAACGTGAAGTGTTTGAAGTGGCTTCGAGAGAAGGCTACTGGGATGTCCCCCGGCGCATCAACCTCACCGAGTTGGCTGGGCTTCTTGAAGTGGCTAAGTCGACCCTTTCAAATCAACTTCAGCGCATTGAATCCGCTGTATTTCATGCGTTCACTGAAGAGATACGGCGGCAGAGCGACTAACATGTTCGGGCGAACATGTTCGTAAAGGGTATAAGGAGGGCGCCATCTACCTCTCTACATGGACAACCTACCGAAGACATGGGATGACTGGATTGAGAACTTCAAGGCTTGGCAAGACAATGTCGGGTACGACCGTGAATGGATGGGCGATTTTGACCTCTCCATCCAATTCGACTGGGAACGCGCAGGAGACGTCATTGAATACGGCGATTACGCAGGCCGTTCCAAGTGGGAACGCTCCCTCCAAGTGCCCCATCAGAGCATGCGAGACGCTCTTGTCAGCATGATCACCGTTCAGGGAGACACTGAATTTGCCTCCGTTGAGCAACAGCGACATCTCCTCGCCACCGCTCCAACCGATTACGACCGCTATGCTGCGGCCCGCATCATGGCGGAAGAGCAGCGACACGGATGGCAAATGGCCTACCTCCTGATGACCTATTTTGGACAACAAGGACGACGTGAGGCGCAAAAGCTCCTTGAGCGAAACGCACAGGATGGCGACCGATTGCTCGGTGCATTCAACCGACCCATGCCTCACTGGCTTGATTTCTTCTGCTACACCATGTTTGTCGACCGAGACGGGAAATTCCAACTCGGGATGCTCTCCACCTCTGCTTTCAAGCCACTCGCCGCAAGCATGGGTCCCATGCTCAAGGAGGAATCGTTCCACCTGGGAACCGGTTCCAATGGACTACGCCGAATCATCAAAGCCGGCGTTGTACCGCTTGACATGCTCCAGCGCTACATCAACAAGTGGGTGTCAACCGCTCACGACCTGTTTGGTGTCGACGAATCCTCGTCCGCTCATTGGGCCTATGTTTGGGGCATCAAGGGACGCTGGGACGAACGGAAAAAGCTCGACGCTGACATTGAAGTTTCAAAGGAGACCCTCAACGAGGAAGCACGCCAGCATTACCATGATGAAATTGTTCGTGAAGTGAAGAAACTCTGTGGCTACCTACCAGATGGAAACATCGACCTGTATGTGCCTCATGAGAACTTCAACCGTGAGATTGGACCGTTCAAGCGCCAGCGGTACACCGTTGAAGGCACACTTTTCGAAGGGTCCGACGAAGAATGGAACACCTACGTCGTCAACCACTTGCCCACCGCACAAGATGAAGAGGACCTCAAGGAAATTTTCAAGCAAGAATGGGTAGCTGAAAAGCCCATGACCGCTCGCCAAATTGCCTCTGGCATTGGCGCTAGCGCCTAAACCTCGAGGTGATCGTTGATGATCCCCGTCGCTCTGTACGGCGTGAACGCCGAAATGTGCGAACGCTTCTTTGAGGAATTGCCCGGTCTGGTGACCGATGCGTACGAAGACCGCTCTTACATTGAATCGCTCTACGCCGTTCAAGCCGAACAGTCCATCGAACACATCAGCATCGCAGACCAATGGTCAAAGCGCACGCCCTTTGCGTGGCCAGAGGACATTGTGAACGAGGTTGAGATGGTGATGCGAACGACAACCTACCCAGATGTTTCTTTGCTTGAGCACTTGATGACCCTGGACGGCGTGGATGCTCAACGCATTTCAGAATGGATGCACTTTTCCACCAACCTCTTCCCCATCTATTCAGAAAAAGCATGCAATGCACTTGAACAAATGGGCCTCGAAACACCGTACAAACCAGACGATATCGCCAGTTATGGCTTGTACGTCAACAGGATTGAAGGGCTCAAACTTCATGCCCCAGCCGCAGGACTTCCGGAAATTGGACTTCCACGTACCCGGATGCTACAGTTGGGCTTGGAGCGGTTTGAATGAACAATGTGGCCATTCACCTCAAGTTGATCGTTGTCGCTGCCATTTGGGGATTCGGTTGGCCAGCAGGCCGTGTCGTCGCCACAGAACTCCCTCCCATTGGGTCAGCTTGGGTACGGTACGTGATGGTGGTCATCATGTTCTTGGCCTACCTCAAATGGTCAAACCAATGGATCCTGCCGTCCAAGACACAATGGAAGCATGTGGCTTGGATTGGCCTGTTTTCGACCTTCGTCTACCAATCGATGTTCATGTACGGCATGCGCTACACTGCGGCCGGTGATGCTTCTTTGATGATCACGTTCAATCCTCTGTTCACTGCCTTCCTCGCCGTGCTCTTCCTCGGCGAACGGATGTCATGGAGGCTCTTCGGCGGCCTGGTGTTGGCTTTTGCAGGCGTGGCTGTGCTCTTCCTTGCGTCGCCCAACACCGATATTCCAGAAATGGAACGCTGGATTGGAAACGCTTTCATTGCAGGGGCAGCTTTTGCTTGGGCAGCGTCGACCATCATCATGAAACGAGTGATGACGGACATACCAGAGGATGCAGAGGCCCCGTTGAGCCCACTGCACCTCACCGTTTGGTCTTCGGTCATCGGCCTGCTGATCTTGACACCTTGGGCCGGCATCGAAGCTTTGGAAGCAACGTGGACCATGCCCAGCGTTGAGGCGTGGGCGGGCATCATCTTCCTCGCCGTCTTCTCAACGGTTCTCGCCTATGTGTGGTTCGCCGAAGGAATTCGCGTCATTGGTGCAGGCCCCTCTGCGTTCTACATCTACCTGGTTCCTCCTTTCGGTATCCTTGGAGGATGGCTCCTGTTGAACGAGCAACTCGGAACTTCCCTGGTGGTCGCCTTCGCCCTCATCGTTGGAGGCGTCCTTCTTGCTCAGTCCAAACAGAAGACCGCCGAGCAAGCATCATGAAGTGGAGCGTGCTCCCGTGACCATGACGATTCAACAAGTGGCGGTCATCGGTGCCGGAACCATGGGTGCAGGTATTGCGCAGGTGTGCGCTCAAGCCGGATGGAAAACCAAGCTCTACGATGCGTTTCCCGAAGGACTTGAACGTGGCATGGACCGCATTGAAGCGTTTTGGGAGAAAGGCATTGCCCGCGGAAAGACGACGACTGAACAGCGGGACGAGTGGTCGGCCATGCTCACCCCCGTCAGCGACCTTGCGGAGGCTGTAAGCGAGGCCGATCTGGTGATTGAAGCCGTTCCAGAAATACCCGAATTGAAGCACAGCATCTTTGCTCAACTCGACGAACTTGCGCCCCCCCACGCGGTGCTTGGAACCAATACATCATCCCTTTCCATCGCCGATATCGCCGCCGTCACCAAACGACCGGAACAAGTGATTGGGATGCATTTCTTCAATCCGGTCCCCATCATGAAACTCCTGGAGTTGGTCCAACACGACCGGACATCCCAGACCACCATTGCGACAGCACAATCCGCCGGCGCCGCCATGGGCAAAACAACGATTCTTGTCAAGGACATCCCTGGCTTCGCAACAAGCCGTCTCGGAGTCGTTCTCGGCAACGAGGCAATACGCATGCTCGCTGATGGCGTGGCCAGCGCCAAAGACATCGACACAGCCATGGTTCTGGGATACAAACACCCGATGGGCCCGCTTGCACTCACCGATTTGGTCGGTCTTGATGTTCGTCGAGACATTCTCCTCAACCTGCAACGCTCATTCAACGACGAGGCTTATGCACCTCATCCCTTGCTTGAACGCCTCGTAAGTGAAGGCCGGCTCGGTAAAAAAACAGGAAAAGGAATCTACGACTGGTCAAGCGGGCAAGCCGAGGAAACCAGCCTCGAATAGGCAAAATCCGCCCCTATTGGTTTAATTGGGAGGGTGCGACACACCACTCATGGACGGAACCGTACCAACCCCTTGGGGAGCCATGACCAACAACACCGACGATTGTGAACCTTCTTCTTCGAAGGCGACCACCGTTTCACAAAGCGATGTGATGGGGCCGAGCCCCGTACTCCAGCAACAAATCACGCCAGAAATGGTTGCCCAAGGCTATCAGCCGGGTATGGGAGCCCAAACCGTGGTCGTGGGCGGGCAAGGAAAGGGGCCAAAAGTCCCGATGATCGTTGCGGCTGTCCTCGTCGCCATCGGACTCATCGGCTTCGTTGTAGGCGCTGTTGTGGGAGCGTCCATCGAAGAGACCTTCAACAACCTCTCGACCGTGGATTACACCAGCACCATTGGCAGCAGCGGAGAAGTGACCTACACGGATGCGGACAAAATGGGCGAGGAGGGCTATTACCTTCTGATCCCAGGAGACCCAAAAGCGGATGAGAACAAGGATGGCATCATTGACGCTTGCGAGGGAGTGAATTTCTCCATCATCGACGGTGATGGTGACGACGCCACGGAACGTGCCGCTCGTTTTTCCTGTTCCACCTCCACGACGGATGAAAACTCCAACGCTGGAGAACCTTACTGGGACATCAAAGATGCTATCGTGGTCGGAAGGATTTGTCATACAATCAACGATGGAGAAGGTGACTTAGGAGAACACCGCTGCGCTGAGGGTGAAGTGTTCACGGTTTCAAACGATGCGAACATCACCATGTCGATTGTTGATTTGGATGAAATGTATGAGCCCTTTGTTGAGGAACTTGTTGGTTCCGGAATCGTATCCATTGGTGCATTTGGCACTGGTTGTTGCTCAATTTGTGGTGGCGTGATCGCCCTCATCGTTGGCCTCACGCGAGTTGGTGGGGGTAAGCCAAATCAACAGGTGCAATTCCAAATCCAGTGATTCAATCAAAGGATGGATGGCGTTTTTCGAGGAACGCAGCAACGCCTTCCTTGAACGCCTCGGTGGTTCCTGCAGCTTCGATGAGCGTTCGCTCATGGTCAAGATGCGTTGAGAAATCGTTGTCCGTTTGGACGTGCAAAAGGTGCTTGGTCGCTTCCTTGGTGTGAGGTCCCCACGATGACCAAACGGTGGCCAACCCAGTGGCTGTTTCCATCAGCGATTCCGGCTCCACCAAGACATCAATCGCCCCGTATTCATGGGCTTCTCGGCCTGACCAAATTTCGTTATTCATGAAAAAACGGCGAGCACGTTGCTCACCCACCAACCGTGGGAGCAGCCACGTGGTACCCCCATCGGGAGAAAGTCCCATTCCAGCATACGACGCTGCCATGCGGGCATCGGATGTACCGATACGAGCGTCACAGGCCAAAGCCAAACCCAAACCGCCGCCAGCTGAAACCCCATTGAGGGCGGCGACCACGATGGTGGAGGAGGTCCGAATGCGTTGCAAAAGTGGGTGAAGAACGCCCGTCAAGGTTCGAATCAATTCCGGTGCCGTACCGTTGTCAATGGCTTCTTGGAAGGCGTTGATATCAGCGCCTGCTGAAAAGAAACGCCCATCACCGGTCAGTACAATCGCTTTCGTCTCTCCGTCCCGAAGACCAGCATCAATGGCTTCTGCGATGGTTGGAAGAAAAGCCGTCGAAAAGGATTGAGTGGAGGCTTGCCCTGCCATTTTGATGAGGCGAATGGACCCTTGCTGATCGATTTCAATGGCCAACTTACCACCTCACAACTTCACGTTCACGTTCTTGACCTTGGTGTAGAACCTGAGGGCATCTTGGCTTTGCTCAACACCGATTCCAGAATGCTTCCAGCCGGTGAAAGCCGTCTGTGGGAAGGTGATGGGGTATTCGTTGATGGAAACCATACCACACTCCAAATCACGCGCAAAGGTATGCGCTCGACTCAGGTTGTTCGTCCACACTCCATTGAGCAATCCAAAGGGTGTATCGTTGGCCAATTCAAGCGCTTCTTCATCCGATGAGAACGAGGTGACTGCCAAAACCGGTCCAAACAATTCGTCTTGGAAAAGGAGGTGAGAGCGGTCGACGCCGGTCACGACGGTTGCTTCCATGAAAGCCCCGTCCCGGTCAAGCGCCTTTCCGCCGAGCACCAACGAACCGCCTTCAGCAAGGCCCGCTTCCAATTTCCCGAGCACCTCGGCACGGTGGCGTTCATGGACCAAACTGCCCATGCGAACACCTTCTTCCATGCCTGGACCAACAGGCCATTTGGAGACTTCAGCGCAGACCGCCTCTACGAGCTCGTCGTGTACGTCTTCGTGAACCAACAATCGGGAACCAGCCCAGCACATCTGTCCTGCATTCATGAAGATTCCAAAACAAATGGCTTTTGCAGCGTAGCGAAGGTTGGCATCGGGGAACACGATGTTGGCTCCTTTTCCACCAAGCTCAAGGGTGACTGGAGTCAGTTGTTCACTGGCTTTGGCCATCACGGTTTTTCCGGTTGGAACACCGCCTGTCAGCACCACGCCGTCAACGCCGGGGTGCCCAGCCAAGGCATCTCCTGCAAGGGCACCTGAGCCCGTCAAGACTTGGAGCACACCTGTGGGTAAGCCTGTTTCAGCCTCATCGATGGCTTTAGCCCATGCCAAAAGGGAGACTGGCGTCCAAGAAGCGGGTTTAGCGATGACCGTGCATCCAGCGGCGAGGGCAGGGGCGATCGAGCGAAGAGCGAGTTGAAGCGGAAAGTTCCACGGAACAATGTGAGCGGTAACGCCCAACGGTTGGCGCAAGGTGTAGTTGAGGCGAGAGCCAGGCACAGGAATGGTGCTGCCCTCTATTTTGTCGGTTAAACCTGCGAAGTATTCCAGCGTCCATGCGCCATAACGAATCTCAGAGAGGGCCTCGCGGAAGGTCTTGCCGTTGTTGGAGGATTCAACCACGGCCAGTTCCTTGGCTTTCGCATAGGTCACCGCAGCCATCTTGTTGAGGATGCGACCACGTTGTGCAGGGTCCATGGACTTCCAGTCGGCGTTGTTGAACGCTGTTCGAGATGATTCAACACAGCGGTTGACATCGCCAGCGGTTGCTTTTGGAACCGTAGCCATGACCTCGCCCGTTGCAGGGTTCAGCACATCGCTGGTATCTCCATTCTCAGCAGCGCACCATTCTCCACCAATCCACATCTGTTCTTCGGCCATGATTCTTCCAAGCCAACACGCTTCAAAGGGCCATCGGTGGTATTTCTCGACTGAAAATTTGCGGCGAGCACGTTGAACACGACAGAAGCCTCATGTGCTCGTGCGGCTTGCTTCCGTTCATGACCCGGAACGTAGGGATGGCCCAGCGTACGGCGCAAGCCATCTCAACGCGGCCACCACGCCTGCTCATCATCGCAGGAGCGACCGGCGTTGGCAAATCAACGGCCGCCGTTGGCTTGGCGCAACGAGCCGGTTTTACCCGCGTCATGTCCACCGATGCGATTCGGGAAATCATGCGAGTAATGGACCATGAACAGGAGCATGAAGCCCTGCATCGTTCTTCCTTCTCCAAAGGGAGCAGTGGTGAGCCCGTGCTTGACTGGAACGAGACGTGTTTGGCTGTTGAGGCTGGAGTCACGGCAACCGTGGAACGAGCCCGTCGAGAAGGAATTGACCTCCTGATTGAGGGCGTTCACATCATCCCAAACGCTCGGCTCCTCAAAGCCTGGGAAGATGCTGGCGGTGTTGCCTTGGGCGTGGTCATGGTCGTCGACGAAGAGCGAGCGCACCAGGGCATGCTAAAATCAAGGGATGCCCACTCGTACCGACGTTCCGACCGATACTTGGCCAGCTTTTCTCGCATTCGGGCCATTCAAGCGGGGTTGATTGAACGCGCAAAGATTGCCAACTGGCCGATGGTTGACCCAACCCGTGTGGAGAGCGATGTGGAACGAATCTTCACGCTCTTGAACCGTGCATTGGATGCTTATCACGAAGATTGAACATCCAGCGTAAACACCACGTCGTAATTCAACATGGCCTCGCCATCAGAGACGCCCAATTCAGCACTGACTTCGATGGTGGTGGCATCCACTTCCGTCAAGACCATGTTGGTCAACTTGATTTCTACACCGCGTAGTTCACCGTGGTGGAGGAAGTCGTCGTGCACGGTGTCGAAGCCCAATTCAGCGGCTTCCAACGGTTCAAGTCCCCCATCGATCCACAAATCCATTCGTGCTTGCGTCAGAGGTTGAATTGACTCAAGAACCTGTTCAGTCGTATCAATCACATCGTCAGAAGCAGGGTCGTGAGGCAGGGTAAGGCCCGCAACCTTGACGCCAAAAATGGCCATTGAGAGGAGAGACATCAGCAAGACAACGCCCGTCGCCAACAACATCTGTCCGGCTTGAGCATCACGCAGAGAGGTTGAACGCATCAAGCACCACCTCCGCGGGCCCAGACATCGAGCGTCACCGTCCAAACATAGGGGCCGATGACCACGAGGTGATGGACTGCAACAGTCCCGCCGGAGGGGGTTCCAACCGTCCCATGTGGGGTCGCGACGGAACTGTCCTTGGCCAGCCAGCAATTGGCTTCCTTTCCAGGGGCGATGGCCGACTGAAGAAGTTCACAAGCACCCTCGCGGTCATCGCTTCCCAGCAATTCCTCGAGTCGGTTCTCGCCTTCAATCTCGGCTTCTAATCCCAAGCCGTACCGAATGGCATCGTCAGCAGCCATCTCCAAAGAGGAATCAAGGGCGACTGAAGCTGAATCTGGAACGTGAACTCGAATCAAAAACGTGGCCGACATGAAAAACAGCCAAAACAACGTCAGCATTTCCAAAATATGGATTTGCGCCTCTTCGTCTTGACGCATGACGTCAACCTCCAAAGTAAAGCGGTGAAGGAACAAATGTCCCAGAGGATGGATTCAGCCCCGGTATCTCGGTTATGCCAATCAAGTCGGGAGAGAAAGCGACGAAGTTGAAGATGACCAAAGCCACGACAATCATCATTCCTGAGTGCTTGAATCCGGTTGAGAAACGTCCGGTCGCCATGAGGCCAGCCATGGAACCGTTTCCGAGGGCCTGCATGGTCACACCATAGTAGAAGATCGTCAGGAAAAACAGAGGGTCGATGTTGCGAATGGTCATGTTTCCAATGGTCTGACCACCGCTGTCTCCGCCGTCTTCACCGCCCGAATTTGAACCGGCAATAGCAGGAATAAACACCTTGGCCAGAACGACAATGACACCCAAGAAAACGAAGTAGGAGGTCCAAATAACCGCAATGTAGGAGCCAATGGCGCGTCGCCGTTCAGCCTCGAGGAACTTCAATTCACGAGAGTCGTTCGCTGCCGTTACCAAAATATCTGAGATTTTTCCACCGGCCCGGTCTGCTTCCGCAATCAACGTAATCGCACGACGGACAAGCGGTGTACCAACTCGTTCTGCAAATTGGCCAATGACGTCTGAAAATTTGACACCCCAGCTCAACTGGTCGGACATTTTCTTGACTTCGTCATTGAGTGCACCGTATTCCGAGGTCGCCAATGTTTGAACAGCGACCGTCATCGAAAGACCACCTTTCCAATATTCTGCAAGGTCCCGAAGGAAATCAGGGAATTTTTCCTCGACTTCGTTCTTGGCGTTCTCAACTTTCTCCCAGTAATAGGAGGCTGGGAAGATGAAGAAGAAGAACGTTAGACCAAAGAAGTTCAAGAAAATGGTTGGATGGACCTTCAGTGGGCCGGCTTCCACCGCTGGACCAAGCCAGAGAGATTTGTTGTTCATGTTGGTAGGAATGCCGTCTTGGTAGTGAACCGTCATGTCGAAGGAGATCGTTTGGAGGAATTGCCCCTCTTGGGATGAAATGAACACCACTTCGTACCGGGTATCTGGAGCAATCGTGGTCATGTACAATTGTTGAGAACCGCTGTTTGCGGTTTCGTTCTCGTATTCGAGAATGTCTCCTGACGAGGTGCGGATGGCCACGGTGTAATCGTAGTCGGCCGAAGCCTCGACGGTGTAGTTGAGCCAAAGTGGCTGGAGGACAGCTGTACCCCCTGTTGCTGATTCAGGGACACCAGGGACGTCGAAATTTTTCCCTCGTTTGGTCACCATGTTCCATTCTTCATCTTCCCATGTAATCCGGTCGGGGCGATCTTGGAGGATGGTGCACGTCTGGTTGGCGGTGTAACTTGGTTTCTGGTTGGTCTGGAAGTATTCACCGGTTGGATTGCCGACTTCGTCCTGGGCGGTTGCTCCACAGTAAAGGTTGGTGAACATGGGTTCACCGTTGGCTGTGGGGACAAAGCCAGAGTTTGAAATCCAGAAAAGCCCGCTGCTTAGGCCAAGGATAATGGAAAAAAAGAGGATGATGTAGAGCTTTGTCAGGGTTGTGTCGTCCTTGGGAAGGTCAAGATTGACAACGATTTTCTCTTTTTTGCGCGCCATTGAACCTCACCCCCTACATTTCTTGCTCCTTGCTGCTTGTCCACACCAGAATGGCGTAGGCGATGTGAATCATTGGGATGAAGCCCAAGACGATGCCGTAGAGCATGCCTTCACTCATCTGAGCACCTGATCCTGAAACCCAGAACATAATGACCAACATGACGATCAAAAACAGAGGCATAGCGACGGCGACCACAATGTACGACTCGGCCAAGAGGGCAATCGACTCAAGGAATTGACCGAGTCGGGTCCGGTTTTCACGCATGTAGTGCTCGGCACGGTTCAAGAAGAAGAGTTTGAGTTGGCCACCGGCAGTGAGGGTTCCGACCATCCCTTGGAAAAATTCGGTCAGCCAAACCGAGGCGGCCCGGTCAACGCTCATTTTCATGGCCGTGATCAAGTCGTAGCCAAGAAGCGTAACGTCGCGATAAATCATGGCTGCATCGTCAGCCACGTCCCCATAGATGTCTTTGTTCATGGCGAGTGAACGGAAAATCTTGGACGGTGTAGCGTTGGCGGCTGACATGGCAGCGGTGTAGGAAGCAGCGTAAGGAAGGTACTTCTCAATCATGTCTCCACGGCGAGTAGCTTCTCGACCAGCGCCTCCCTTGTTGTAGCGGAAGGCGGCGTAAGGAACAATAAAACCGCCAAGAGCGACGATGAGGACCTTCAACGCTGGCGGGAAGACCTGGAGGGCGTATTCGGGACAGCCGTTTCCGGGAAGAGCGGGGTTGACCAAATCAGGATTCCAATATTCCCATTCAAAACACGGATTAGCGGTTGCAGAATCCTGTATACCTTCATAGAAGGCGATGACGCCGATGTCGGGGATGAAAAAGACGCCTACAAAGGCCCAAGACATCAGCGTAATGGCGATGGATGTCACGATAACGGTGGAGAGGTAGACTTCTGGCATCATGCCCATGGAGCCCTTCACGAGGTTCGCAGAGAGTTCTTTGTCAGCACGAGCACGCTTTTTGACAAAGGGCCCAAGGAGCCGATTGCAGATGCGTTGCCATGCTGTCAAGTCCATGCTATCACCGTGCTTGGGTACGCCGCCTCACTTCAACCCGTCCACACGAGCAAGAATCTCGTTAGGTCGAACGTAATACTCCGTGATGATTTGAGAAACTTGGTCAGCCTTTCGAATATCGTTCAACACCATCCATTCCAAGATGCGCTTTCGAGTTCTCAATTCACGGCGCATTTCTTCTTGGCTGTAGTTGATCTTCACCATGATTTTCTCCAGCACGTAAGACTTGCCGCTGAAGATGAAATCGTCGTTGGTGACGTCCCATCGGAATACCTCGTTGGTGATGACTTCCATTGAGTTGGGGTCGATACCCACAATCTCCACCACTTGCTTCGTTCGTCGTACACGACGGCCATTGATACGGGTTTGAATCTGAATTGAACAGGCTTCCAAAGCGGGCAACAGCACACGAGGGATGTCGATCGGTTTGTTTTCCAGTCGGTGAACGAGAGAAGGGACCGAGTCGGCGTGGACCGTTGAGTAAGCGCAGTGGCCAGTGGCCATGGCTTGGAACAAAACATAGGCCTCTGCACCACGAATTTCACCCACAATGATGTATTCGGGCCGCTCACGTAACGCTGCTTTCAACAATTCGAACTCACCGATGACACCTTCGTCGTTCTCACCACCAAACCCTTGCCGAGTCAACCCTGGAACCCAGTTGGGTTGGGGGATGTTGACTTCACGGGTGGATTCGATGGAGACGATCTTCATCTGCCATGGAATGAAAATGCACATGGCGTTCAAGGTCGTTGTTTTTCCAGAGGCCGTACCACCGACGAAAAGCATCGGTACTTCGTTTTGGAAGGCAATCCAAAGATACGCCACCATCAACGAAGACATGGTTCGGAACGCCACGATATCGGCAGGTGAGAACGGGTCATCCTTGAATCGGCGAATACAGAAGGCCGAGCCACGAGTTGAAATCTCGTGCCCAAGTTTCATGACAATACGGGACCCGTCCATCAGCGTTGCATCGAGCAAGGGCTCAGCTACGGAAATGTGCTTGCCACAGCGTTGAGCGAGTTTGATAACGTAGGATTCCAGTTCCTCATCGGTCTCCCAAAGGCATGTTGTTTCCACCGATTCGAACTTGCGGTGATAAGCGAAAATTGGGACATTGGTCCCGTCAAGGGAAACGTCCTCAACGTTGACGTCGTTCATCAAAACGTCCATTTTACCGTAGCCGATGAGGTCCCTGCGAAGGTAATAGAAGAGTTTCGACTTGGATTTCTTATTGATTTTCATACTGTAGGCTTTGATGACCTTGTCCATGGCCGTTCGGACGTAAGCTTCGGGGTTGGAATCGATTTCTTCGATGTTGGCGGTCAATGACCGGATGAAAATGTCCATGATTTCATCGCGTTGTTCCTGTTCCTTCTTTGTCAAAGGTGGCTCAATGATTTGGTAAATGATGTTCAGCGTCTGCTTGTCGCGAACGATGCGTGCGAAAGCATGCGGGGGCATGACTGGGTACTTGTCCAGTTCATCGTATTGCGCTCGTTGTCGGGCTCGCTGCCTTCCGCCGCCACCGCCTTTTTTTCTTGCCATGGTCATCACCGCCCTCGATTGCATTTTGCTACAACATCTCCCCGACTATAACACTTGGGTGAAAATCGCTCGCAAAACGCCCTGCTGTGGCGAATTCCATCCGGTCGAGTGAACCGGTTTAAACAGCAAGAATTTCCTCAAGCCAACCCTTGCATCTGGCTTGAAATTTCTCTAGGTCAACGTCGTTTTGGAGGACATCATCGGCTTCGGCAATCAAAAGGTCGAGCCCCCAACCGCGCTCTCGCTCGTTTCGTGTTTCGAACGCTGCTCGGTCGCCGTCTTCTGACCGCCCACGTTGGAGAATACGTTCGAACCGCAGTTCGTTGTCCGCTTCAATCGCCACGGTGCGGTAGATTTTCCCCCAACGGGCTGAAAATACGGCATCCTCTGCTGTTCCCCGTAGCCCTTCAATGAGCACCAAGGAGTGGTCATCGAGGAGTTCATCGACACGATCACACAGTCGCACGGCCAAGACTTCTTCGCCGTGTTCAGCCCGCAGCGAGGCAGCCACTTGGCCGAAGACATGGGGCTCCTCCACCAATCCTTGGGAACGTACTTCCGCACGAATCATGTCGCCCATCGAGACGATGGGGACGCCTGACGCAGCCAGAACGGCAGCGAATTCGCCTTTGCCAGAGCCGGGCATTCCGCAGACTGCCACCACTTGAGCCATGAACAAACCCTCCTCGCCACCGCTCAAGAACATACCCCCCTTACCGAAGAAGATGTTCAGTTTGAGAACTCGGACCGGCCCCAGCGGTTATCCATTAATTTCCACAACAAGGCCGAAGCAAAAATAAGGCCTATGGAAATGGCAATCATGCCCATATAGCCTTGCTGAACCATGGATTCATCGTACATTTGTGCCGTGGCCGCCAAACCATCTTGGCTCGCGCGCTCCCACCAGTTTCCGTACAGGCTCACGTCGCCTTGAGTGAACGATAGAAGGAACAATCCGAGCAAAGGAAGAACCGTCCCAATCCAAAACCAAACCATGATCGAAGCATCAAAAATCGCTTTGTTGGGCCGCAACCCCATCAAGAAAGCGGTCAAAGCGACGATGTACACCGAATTCGCAAACATCACGATGATGCTGGTTGGAAGTGAGGCCCACTCATCAAGCCGCCAAGCCATCAACACGATGAAAATGAGCGAAATCCATGAGGTAGCGAGGAAGTAGACCACGACCTTGGCACGTATCAGGTCTGGCACTTTTAGTGGAAGTCCGTTCATGAAATCGGGAGAGTCCAAGATGGTCAACCACGAATAGAAATTGAAACCAAAGAATCCCAAAAACGGGGCATAAGAAAGGAGATTGATGGGGATGGGGGCTTCTGCAAAATCCACCAGCCAAGCCATGCCCAAGAGCACCAAGAGTGGGATGGCGTAGGAAACGGTCATTTTTTTGATGGCGCCTGAGCGGAAGAGATCCACGAATTCTTTCGCAACAATGAGGCGGATGTGCCCTCGGCCCAGGAAACCGAGGCGGGCATGAACCGGTGCGAGAAGATCGCCGCGTTCGACCACGCTGACATCAAAGTCGTCGAGAATCAACAGCGAGGACACCAAGCCAAGACCGAGTGAGAGCACCAATCCGAGGATGATGGCCAAACCACTCTGACTTGATTGAGCAGCAAGGCCCCAGAGGAGCAGGTCAGCTGGGAGGAAACCAACGCCGACGGCTACGCCGATAGCGACGATGAGCAGGGGTCCAACCACCGTGAACGGTCGGCCTCGAAGCCAGAGCGAGGAGGCGAGGAAAGAGAGGGCTAACCCTTGACCGAGGGTGGTGGCCATGGCCAACCAAGTCCAAGGAAGTGAACTCCAAAGGAGCGGTGTGCGAATGCCAGCCACGCCGTCGAGGAGAATGCCCAACGCCATGCCGGCAATGATGGGCGTGAGGATGAGGAGGACGTAAAACAACAGGTCTTTCACGAAATAAGCGAAATGCGCCATGGAGTTCGGGAGTGGTTGGAGAGCAGGGGCGGCGAGAAGGAAATTTTTGGTACCCGTCCGTCGAATGATGGCGTCACGGCCCATGAAAGCAAATGTCCCCATTCCGAGTGAGAACATGAACATCGGTAGGTGGAGGGCAAATCGTAATTCTTGCCAGGTGAACGTTTTGGAATCCAAGTCCGATGACTGAGCCGTTGAGTCTCCAACCAAAAACTGCAAACCGATGGTGGAGATGGCGGTTACCAAACTCAACAGCAGTGGAAAGAGAACCATTTGCCGTTTCTTGGCGAATTCAACGCTCTTCCTCGCTTCTTCAACGAACATGACCCTGAAGGTGGCCGAGAACGAAGACCATCCGCGAAGCGGTTCGGTCAGAATGGCATCGTGAGCGGAGGTACCGAGGGAGCCAGATTCGCTGAAATCTTCGTCCGTCCAAGAACGCGACTCGATGAAGGTGCCTGACACGTTCACTCCTCCGAATCGTCATTGGCCCCTTCATCGCTGTACCGCTCAACGTCTTCGATGGAGCGGCCAACCAAACGGATGAACACGTCTTCCAACGTTTCGTCCTCAGATTGTTTCAATCCTTTCACGGTGCCGGCTGCCAAGACCTTCCCGTCGTTGATGATGGCCATACGATTGCACATCCGCTCAGCCATCTCTAAGACGTGAGAGCAGAGGAAGATGGTCCCGCCATCGGCGACATGGTCCAACAACCACACTCGGCATTTCCGTTGATAGATGGGGTCAAGATTTGCAAAAGGCTCGTCGAGGAAGAGCAGTTTCGGTTTGTGGATGAAGGCGCTCGCAAGCATGACCTTTTGGCGTTGACCCTTGGAGAGGTCCTTGCACATGGTGTCTCGTTTTTCTTGGAGCCCAAACCATTCCAACCAATGCTCAACTTTCGCCTTCATGTCATCGACACCCCGCAAACGGGCGACGAATTCCAAGAACTCAGCCGGCGTGAGGAAGGAGGGGGGAGATTCCGATTCTGGCACAATCCCAATGTTCGCTTTGACCTTTTGAGGGTCAAGAACGGCGTCCACTCCGAGAACTTCAATGCGTCCTTTGCTGGGACGAAGTTGTCCGGTCAGGAGTTTGATGAACGTTGATTTGCCGGCCCCGTTGGGCCCAAAGACGCCAAAAAATTCACCCGCATGGACTTCGACATTGAGTGGATGAAGGGCGATAAAGTCGCCGTATTTTTTCGCCATATCAACGGCGCTGACCATTGGTTCTTTGCCCTCAGCCATACCTCGTTGATTCCGTTTCTGATTATCATACCTTGGTTTGTGTTCATTGAAGGCTGGCGATGACATCAAGAAGAGGGGGGCCCTCAGTGAGGCCATGAACCCCCCACAAAGTGAGGTCATGAAGGTTGAACTCCATCCAATCAGCGAGGATGAGGACGTTGGTCACATCGCTTGCATGACCATTGACCGGCCGGACAAGTTGAATGCCCTGAATGCTGACGTGATGGCCTCCCTCAAAGCGGTCTGTGCTTGGATGGAAGAAGCGGATGAAGTGCGCGTGCTGGTCGTCTCCGGCGCCCCACCCAACGCCCCACCCGAAGGCAAGCGAGCCAAACCTCACGCCTTTGTCGCAGGTGCAGACATAACCGAATTTGCCGGTGCGGGAAGCGAAGTCATTCGAGAACGGTTCACCGATAACGCCGTTGAAGCTCTCTGGAACCTCAGCAAACCAACCATCGCCATGGTGGATGGATTTGCCCTCGGCGGGGGATGCGAAGTGGCCTGTTCGTGCGACATCCGAGTGGCGAGTGACCGCTCAACCTTCGGCACGCCTGAGATTAACCTCGGCCTCATTCCTGGATACGGCGCCACACAACGCTTGGAACGCTTGGTGGGCTACGGCAAAGCCCACGAGATGATCATGACCGGCGATATGGTCCCGGCCGAAGAAGCTCATCGCATCGGCTTGGTCAACCATGTTGTAGCCCCAGAAGAATTGGAAGCAACCGTGATGGCCATGGCTCGTCGCATCGGCAGCAAGTCAACCCATGCCCTGCGGGTTGGAAAGAAAACCGTACGTGCTGCTTTGGACGTAGGCCTGACCGAGGGCGTCGCCATGGAAGCAGAAGCCTTCGCCATGTTGTTCGACAGCGAAGATAAGGAAATCGGCGTTCATGCCTTCATGAATCGCGAAAAAGCGGCATGGAAGCACCGCTGATGGCACCACCCAATACCGGCCTTGCTCGATTTCGAGCCTGACGGCCAAGGGGGAGGGGGCGCCATTGCCCCCCTCTTGTCCGGGAGAGTGCCCGGCCACGGTCTATTCAGAGAAACATCGTCTCAACGGTAGCGAATGTTGCGTTCTCCAAGGAACGCAACGAAGTGTCGCATGTGGCGTGCGTGATGGCGTCGGAACCTCGGTGAGATCACCAACACAGTGTGCGCACCCGTAGCATCATCGTACCCACGAGGCTCTTGTCGGAGAAGGTCCAACAACCGCTGGTTCTTCAACGCCAATTCCGTGCCTTCGCACGTGCATTGACGGAAGGTGCGTGGCTTTACCTCAGGAACAAATCCTTTGGCAGCGTGGTTTTTGCGAGCCTCTTGTCGAGCCTCCTCCGGAGAGAGGTGCTCGTTTGTCTCTTCATTGACCTTTGAGGACGGTTTTTCTTGAGAACGATTCCGTTGATTGAAGTTCTCCACTTTGCCCGTACGTCGATTGAAGCGACGTTGCTTGTTTCGTCCGATGTTTCCCTTTTTATTTTTCCAGTTACCCATGTTCTTCACCTGTTTTGCCTTTTATCTGCACAGAACCGCTCGGTGCGGACAAAGTCCGCGGCGGTTCCGCAATTAGGCTCAAACTTAGCAGGTGGTTTGGGTGTCGGGGGGCATGAGAGATTCCTCTAACATGTTACATTTGTTGCTGACCCTATATATAGTCAGCGATTGAAGTCCCAAGAGGGAATCTTCACTCTTGCATTTCTTGGCGAAGGGCATCCAAAGCGCTGCTGGCAGCAGGCAAGGGCGGAAGAGCAAGAGGTGTGCCATCAGGTGCCATCAACGGAGGGAGTTCCTTTCCATCAGGGCCAATCAATGTTGGCAGTTCCATCTGGGGCGCTTGAGCAGGCCCAACGGATTCGAATCCAACATCCAGCGGGAGACGAAGTTTCAGAATTCGGCCCTCGTCGATGCGAACAAAGGTGGCCCCATAGACGTGACCGGGTGCGGGGTGTTCGGGTTCCACCAAGACGGTGTGGCCGTGTCCTTGTGTTTGGAGGAGGGCGACCAAATCTTCCCCCGAAGCGTGGTCCTCCCACATTTGGGCGGTTGAGGCTCGAATGTCAGCCATTTGACCCATGCGACGGCGCTTGATGCGCTCCCGGATGGCTTCATGGCGTTCTCTTCGGTCCCGAACGGTGATTTCGATGTCAGCGTCCTCTACGGATTCTGGGCTCACGTCAACCACGAATTCGTCGGCCACATGAACCTCTTCCAATTCAACCTCAACCACGAGTTCGCCGTCGGCCTCATCGTCGGTGCTCTCCTGAGCTTCAGCGGCTTGAGCCGCTTCTGCAGCGGCAATCTTCGCCAATTTCCGCTCCCTCAATGTTGCGCCATCAAGCGAAGAAGCGACCACGGGTTCGGGAAGGTCGTCGTCTTCATCCTCCTCCAATTCTACTTCAGGTTCGGAGGATTCCACGGCACGAACTTTTGCCTGGGAACGAGGCTGACGTTGCTTTCGTGCAGGTTGAGGGCTGCCACCAAGGTTGATCCAAAGGAAGGCAAGAAGGCCCATCGCCGCAACAAAACCCCACTTAGCTTGGTCGGTGAGTTGGCCGACCGTGGAAAGATAGAACCCCAGCACGGAGATGAACAGCACCCCAACGGTGGTCCTTGCGAATCCCATGTCCCTCGCTCCATCCAATCATCGGTTCTTTATGACGATGATGGAGAAGGAGGGTCATCGTTCAGTGCCCTGAGGAGAAAATTGACGCATCAAATCCTCAAGTGCTCTCCTGCGATGACTGAAGCGATGCTTCAACTCAACATCTACCGTTCCGAAGGTCTTGCCATGGGTGCTAACCGCCCCCAAAACATCGGGCGTCAAGGGCTCTCCGTCATCATCCAAATCCGCAGGAATGAAAATTGGGTCGTAGCCAAATCCGCCCTCGCCTTGTATTTCAGAAGCGATGGACCCCTTGCATTCACCTCTTCCGAGGAGGACCCGTTCACCGTCCCACAACGCCGCCACGGCATGAAACGAGGCCGAACGTAGACGCTTTGCCATAACCGGGTCGTCGCTTTGAAGGTGCTCAAGAAGCCGAACCATCCCTTGATTGCCCACGGTTTCATGCACATAGGATGAGTAAACTCCGGGAAAGCCATCCAACGCCTCAACGAAAAGGCCTGCATCTTCAACCATGACCAGAGCGCCTTCGTGAGGAAGGTGCGCTAAGGCCTGTCGAAGTTTTGCCTCGGCAACCGTTTCCAAATCGGATGCTTGTGGTTCAACAATGGCCCCATCTGGCACCTCAAGGGCCTGGACAACCATGCCGATGTTCGCAAAGTGATGGGCAGCTTCTGCCAACTTACCTTGATTGGAGGTGAGAAACCAAACGGTGGGGTTCATGCTTTTTCCAGGAAAAGACGGCTAATGACCCTGCCCGTGTCCCAAAGGCCCTCCATTCGTCAAAGGAGAGATTTTAGCCCGGGGTGATATGAGCAGAGCATGCTCTCAAATTGGCTGCTCGTTGCTCTTGGCGGCGCAACAGGGGCTGTTCTTCGATTCTACATCAGCGAGACGTTGCCTACCTCCTCGTTCCCTTGGGCGACATTGAGCGTCAATTTAGTCGGTTCATTCCTGCTCGGCATCGTTGCTTCAGCAGCCCTTACACAGGTGATTTCTGAAGGCCAAGCGCTGTTGTTGGGCGTCGGTTTCTTGGGTGCCTTCACCACCATGTCAACCTTCTCAGTGGAAACCATCACCTTGGTCGAGCAGGGGCACTGGCGCACAGCTGGAATCTATGTCGCTCTTAGCAGTCTGGTTGGCCCGATACTTGCATGGACGGGATGGAAAGGTGGCCAGGCCCTTCTGGGATGACTCACTTCAGGATTGCCAACATTCGGTTTAAGGCCAATAAAGCGCCTTCTTGAACCGTTTCTGGAACCACAATTTGGTTGGGTACTTCTCCATCGACCAACCGCTCAAGCACATCCATGAGGTAGGCTGGATGAATCATGTACATGGTGGAACACGGGCAAATTTCCTCGTCAAGGCACTCGATGTGTTTGTCAGGATGTTCCTGAGCCAATCGGGCGACCATGTTGATCTCAGTGCCGATGGCGATGGCCGCACCTGCGGGTTGTTGTTCGACAAAATTACGGATGTACTGCGTCGAACCGTTGGCGTCGGCGAGTTCAACGGTTTCCTTTGGGCACTCCGGATGAACCACGACCAAACCATCGGGGTGTTGCGTCCGAAAGTCAGAGATTTGTTGGGGGGTGAAACGCTTGTGCACCGAGCAAAATCCGTGCCACAACACAATTCGTGCCTCCTCGAGAGAACCCATGGCGCCAAAGCCAGGAGTCCAGGTCGGCATTCGGTCCTCTGAAATTCCCATGGAAATTCCTGTGTTTCGTCCAAGGTGTTGATCGGGGAAAAACAAGACGGCTCCTTTGGGTCCCGCTCGTTCAAATGCCCAGTTGAGGACGCCTTCTGCGTTCGAAGAAGTGCACACCACCCCGCCATGACGACCGACAAAATCCTTGAGATCGGCGCTGGAGTTCATGTAGGTGACAGGAACGAGGTAAGCCTCATCTTCCCCGACCGGGTCTTCAGGATTTGAACGATAAATCGGGTCAGAGAGCCCAGATTCTCGCAGCAATTCCTCCCAAGCCACTTCAACTTCGCTGAGCGTGGCCATGTCGGCCATGGAACATCCTGCACGGAGATTAGGGAGCATGACACTTTGCTTGTCAGAGGTCAGAATGTCGGCGGATTCCGCCATGAAATGGACACCACAGAAAACGATGTATTTGGCATCGGATTCCGCGGCTTTTTGGCTCAGCATGAACGAATCACCGAGAAAATCAGCGTGCATGACGATGCTGTCTCGTTGGTAATGATGGCCAAGGATGAGCAAATCCTCACCGAGCTGGGTTTTGAGTTCCTCAATACGGTCGGCGACGGCTTGTTCCTCAACCGACAGGGTCGTATCCATGAAATCGACCGAACACATTGGGAGGGTTACCGCCATGGCTCTCATACTACCCAATACTCAACCCTTTTTGAAGGAACGGATAGGCATGAACGTTCAAAAAGAAGGCCTTGGTGAGCGGTGCATGGTCTTCAACCCCGACCAACGCTTGCACCTCGGCGCCGAGGCTGAAGTTTGGAAAGGGGAGTGGTTCGGAAGACCGGCTGTCAGAAAACAACGACGCCCTCGGTCGTGGCGCCACCCAAACCTCGATCATCGGCTGGGTGTTCGTCGAATGATCAGTGAGGCAAGGTTGCTGATTCGAACTCGAAAAGCGGGTCTTTCCGTACCATCCGTATGGGACCTTGATTACGAAGGCGGGCAACTCATCATTGAACACCTCGGCGGACGACCGCTCATCGAAGTCCTCAACGATGCTTCCACCACCAAAGAGGAGGCAGAATCCATTCTTCATCGGGTCGGGGCCTCCGTGCGAAGGCTCCACCGTGTCGCCACGACGCACGGTGATTTGTCAACCAATAACGTTCTGATTGAAGATGAACGCGTCCACCTCATCGATTTTGGACTCGCCTCCATCGAGTACGACGTTGAGCGATTCGGGATCGATTTGCACGTGCTGGATGAGATTCTCGGCGCCTCTCACCCACAATGGGAAGGAGCCATCGATTGGGTGATTGAAGGATACCTCGCTGCCGAAAAGGAACTCGGTCCGGCTCCCGTGTTACAGGGAGGGGCTGTACCGTCGGCTTCTGAAGTCCATGCTCGCCTTGAGGACATCCGAACTCGTGTTCGTTATCATGGCTGACGGCTCAAGCGACGTTCACTTTGTCGCTGCCACATGTTCCAAGCAACGACAAAGAAGGCCGCAAGGACGCCAATTTGAAGCACGATGCTGGAATACAAACGCAGTTCGGGTTCCCAAGAATAAATCTCAACCGAGACGACATCGCCGTCGGATTGGAAGTACACGAGGTGGTGTTCCAACACCTGTGGGCCCCACTGATCGTTGGAATCCGATGTGAGGACATGCGAAGTGTTGGTCGCCAAGTCGGTGAAGTAGATCTCTCGATCAAGGTACTTCGCTTGTGGCGCCAGTGGATTGAAGTGATCTCGAACCGACCATGCCAAGACACCGTGGTCAAGCGAGAGGTCTGAAACATGGTATTTCGGATTGCTGGCTAACCATTGTTCTGCCGTGGTCCGATTGTAGAGGACCAAGCGGTCGGTGGCTGAAACATTCACGGTTACGGCAAGGTATTCGCGGTCAAAGGTCATGTTCTTGATGGTGGCATTTTCCATGTCGACCGGCGTCCCCCACGAGCTGAGAATCGCATCCTCCTCCTCGGGGGCTGAAGCGTTGATGGCATAACCCACTTCTCCACGAACACCCAATTGAATGATGTTCACTTCCATTGGTTGTTCCTCGGTGACGTAGGCGATTTCTGAACCAGAACAGGTCATGGTGCGGATGCCATTGTGTCCCTCTCCGGGTTCGACAATGGACGCCCCTTCAAGGTCCATCACCTGCAACTCCCCTTGAGTGGTGTAGGCCACAACCAACGATGAGGCCCGTTCACAGAGCAGAAGATGTTGATGTTCACCAAGAGGCAAAACATTGAGGGGAGTTTGAGGTTGATGAACATCATAAACGAAGAGCGAGGTCCCGTTTGAAGCAACCAAACGGTCCATTTCAAGCGCATAAGATGAATTCAAATTGAGCCCTGGCACCTCAACGTCGGTCGAGTCAAAACCCTCGGATGAGAGGTCATGAAGCATCATTGACACACCTTCGCTTTGATTATCCAAGGTTACCAACCAGCCATCGGCGGCGGCAGCGGCTTCCGGTGCTTCAACGCCTCCAGCAGGCAGTGAGCGGTGGGTCAAATCCCAAGTGACAACAGCCGCGACAAGAATGAGGATGACCACGGCGATGTGCCCTGTTTCTCTGCTGGACGGTGTGCGGTACTGTTTGAACGTTCGAGAAAGGTGGGAACGGAGCCACGTCCATGCTTGGCTCGGACGGGTCAAGACCGTCACGATTCGTGCGTTCATGGTACGCTCATCAAAGAACTTCCACCACGTGTTTGAGGTACGGTCCGCCATTGAAACGGCAGCCCCGGCAATGAGCATACCCCCAATGATGTCAAGGAACCAGTGAATCCCGAGGTAGATGATGGTAAACGCTGTGAGCAATGTGTAAGCAAAGACCGTGTAGCGGTACCGATTCCAACGACGGTCATCGTCAAACCTCGTCAAGCAAAGCCAGACGGCGAATGGAATTCCAATGTGGAGCGAAGGCATGCCGTTCGTGAACGGGTCGATGCGTCGGAACCAATCAGCGATTTCCGGCGTCAGCGTATAGGCGAGGGTCTCCATTTCAGGGATGGTGTCGCCCGTCACTCTGACGTTGAAGAAGAGGTAGAACGGTACGGCAAGGATGTAGACCCATGCGATTGAAAGCGTGACTCGGTCAGCCAACCAGCGGTCGTCGAAATAAGCAAAATAGAAGATAGACACATAGCAGATGAACATGAACCCTGCGACATAAAAATGCGTGAGGGCGGTGGTAAGCCAGTCCGCTTGGAAGGTTTGTTGAACCCACAACACCAGATTCCCTTCAATGGCCCAAATGTAAGGAGTCATGTCGAGTCCAGTGCTTGCCATCAACAGACGATCAACTTGGTCAAGGGTGTCTTTTGCGTTGTAGATAGCAAAGACGATCAGAATGTGAACCCAATAACGTCGAAAGAAGTCAACAAACGGTGGAAGTGACAACTTGGCCCAAGGGGGTTTGAACACCGGGAGCAGAATGACCCCCAGCGCCAAAGCGCTGATCATCCAAGTCAAATAGACGCTCTGCACTTGGGCTCACTCCGGTTTAGGGTCATGCCCTCCCTTCATCAAAGCGTCGTCAACCTGCTGGGCCAAACAGCGTTCTTTCTACCATGCACCGTGAACGTAAGGCTTCCCCCGGTCAGGGTCACGGCGGTTGGCCAAGTCGTAAATGCGTTCAAAGCGATAAATCCCGCTGGAGCAACCCTGAATCCATTCAAACGCCAAGGCATATTTCCCGACGGTGCGGACCGTCGGTTTCTCCGCAGGAAGCGCTTCAACTTGGCGTCGTAGGCTCCGGCTGCTGTCGTCTTCGTTGCGCATGGGGGAGCACTTGGCACACGGGCACGCAAAACGCAGGTCGTCGTAAGAGACCGTGTATTCTGTTTCGTCCTCATAGGTGAGAACCATGTCCTGCTGACGGCGTTCCAATTTCTTCAGCGTTGGCAACACTTCGGTCATGGAGCCACCTCAAATGATCTCAAGGCCGCTATCAGCGCCGTCCGAGAGTTGGTCTTGAATCGCAGCGACCACCTTAGCGAAGGCAAGGGCGGAAGGACCTTCGGGCTCGGAAACGATGCGATGGACGCCGTCATCGCCTCCACGAACAAAACCGGGGTCAAAGGGAAGAGCTCCGAGGAAGGGAACACCAAATTCGTCGGCCGTGTCCTTGCCTCCGCCTTCTTTGAAGATGTCAAGGGTAACCGAGAAGTCCCCTTTGTCATCAGCCATGGCTGACAGCGTTTTTCCACCCGGGCCTGCGATGCTGACCTGAGTTCCCGGGGCAGCGTTGCCGTTGATGGTGAAGCCGCTCATGTTTTCCACCACGCCCAAAACAGGTACCTTGAGCGATTCTGAAAAGGTGATTGATTTCCGGCTGTCAAGCAAAGCCACTTGTTGAGGTGTCGTGACAATGACCATGCCGTCGATGTCGGGAAGGGACTGAGCGACCGTCAGAGGTTCGTCGGAGGTGCCAGGAGGGAAATCGATCACCAAGTAGTCAAGTTCACCCCATTCCACATCACCAATGAATTGCTGAATGGCTCCGAGTTTGATTGGACCTCGCCACACGACTGGCGTGTCTTCGTCTTCCAGAAGGAAGGCCATGCTGATGACTTTCACACCAAGGTGACCCTGGGCAGGATGAATCCGCTTGTTTTCCACATGGAGACGACGGCCATCCAATCCCATCATTTTCGGAACGTTCGGCCCGGTGATGTCAATGTCAAGAATACCAACCGAATGGCCCTGTTGAGCCAAGGAAAGTGCAAGACCAGTGGATACCGTGGACTTGCCCACGCCTCCCTTTCCGGAAAGCACCATGATTTTGTGTTTGATTTTACGCCCAATTTCTTCCATGGACATCTTGCGTTTCATCTGTGCAAATGCTTGCTCCATCTGCTTCTGTTCTTGAGGAGAAGGACCTTCAAAGCCTCGGTCACCCCCGCCGGGAGGGTTGATGGATACTGGGGAATCCGCCATGATAGCACCACCAAATTGGCCTACTTCAACCCACCCACGAGACCACGCTGGAAAAATCAGGCTTGTTCACGCCAATATCGGTCAAAAGCGACATGAACGACCAACGACGCACCTACCACCCCAATCGTTTCGGGCATGGACCACGCCATGTCGCCATAAGCCCACGCCAATCCAAACGCCAACGGAAGCGCCACCACAAAACTGCGACGCAGGGTTTGACGAGCATCCTTCTTTCCTGCAAGGGCGACGGTGAACGGGCCGAATCCGATGATTTGGAAACTGATGAGCAAGGCAACAGCGGTGAACGCCATGTCCATGCCGTTGGCGGCGAATACGATGTGCAGGAAGAAGAGACTTGAAAAAACGCCCAAATTGATGAGAAGCGCTTTCTGCATACCCCTCCGAGGCAGCCCACCTATGTGAACTCATCAAGAAACTAAGGAGAAAGAGTTGAAGAGGCGTAACGGGCCTCTTCAATCCATGAAACTCCTGTTTGTCTGTGTTGGAAACTCATGCCGCTCGCAAATGGCTGAAGGTTTGGCAAAATCGATGGGTTTTGAGGCGTCGTCGGCCGGAACGCATCCTGCGCCATCGATAGCAGAGCATGCTGCAACGTTGCTTGAATCCAGAGGCATCTCGACGGCAGGCATGGTGCCAAAATCCGTTGATGACATGGTTCCAAGTTCATTCGACATGGTCATTTCCATGGGGTGTGGAGTTCATTGCCCAGCCATCAAAATTGACCAGGATTGGGAACTTGAAGATCCCGTCGGCCAGGCCTACGAAGTGTACGAAACAACGGCGGCCGAAATTGAACGAAGGCTTTCGCTGATTCTGAATCAATCATCTTGAGCCGATGGAACATCACCGACACCCTCGAGGTCAATGCGTATGACGCTCACGGTACGAGCCCCGTTTTCTCCGTCCACTTCTTCGGATTCGCATGTCAAATGTTGAATGTTCACTGTTTCAGGCAACCCTTGCGCAATGTGCCCGTTGCGACGACGGCAGACTTCAGCGACGTCAACCGCCCGCGAAATGGTTGCCCCTCGTGCGACCAATTGCAACTCCCTATCGCCGTCTTCCATGGCCTTGACAACCGCTCGGACATACGCATGGAGGGGTTTTTTTCCGACAAAAATGACTCGGCGTTCCGACATGTCTCTCGGGAGTGGATGGGCCCGTTCATCCCATAAACATTCATGGCAATTTTATCAAAAATGCCTCGCAGTGGTGCGAGCGCCGGGACTCGAACCCGGGTTCAGGCGTTGGCAACGCCCGGTGATAACCACTACACTACGCTCGCTGGTAGCCGTCCCACCTAGACTGAGTTTAAACCATTGTCGGCCGAGAACCTTCGTGAAAGAAAGTGGTTGCGAATCGTCCTGTCATTGCATGCCAAACCGGTCGCTGCCGCCTTGGCCTCCCCGTCGCCACATCAACGTGAATACAACGGCGGCTCCGGCAAAGACAACCACGCCGAGACCCCCGAGAACGGCCGCATTCAACCCTCCTCCTGTGCCGGTCGGCACATTGGGTTCAACCAACGTAATCACGGAGGAACCCGTGTTAAGTTCGCCGTAGGTATCAAACGCTCGAAGAGCGACCTCATGGGTTCCAATCGGCGTGCCCTCTCGGACGGAGAGGAGAATGCTGTAATTGCCATCACCAGCGACCTCATCCCCACCATTTGAGCCATCGTCGAACATGGTAGCCCATTCCGAACCGCCAATGGGCGTGTACACACCGAGCTTGATTTGGACCCGCTCAACACCGTCTGGATCGCTTGCTTTCACCGTATAGGTGAAGGATTCTTCAGGATTTTTGGCGATGGTTGCAGACTCATAGTCGAGGACTGGACGGTCATTGAGAATGTGAACTTCCACCGGGAACTCCCCAGTTGATGCAACATGGTGTGGACCAAACGCCGGACTTCCAACACCATCAGCGGGCGTAAACACCCGCTGCTGGACCGTAGCACCCAGCTCATCCGTGGCGATGACGAGCAGCGATTGATAGCCAGGCGTCATTCCAGTTGGCATCTCAACCATGGCGGCCCATGGACTGCCTGGACCTTCATTGGTCAGGTTGATGATTTCCCCTCCGTATTCCCTCAAGTCGATTTGGATCGAAGCGATTCCGTGACCATCGTAGGCATTGATGTTCACCACCACCGATTGACCTCGCTCAAGAGAGGTAGGTGCCATTTCGACGTCCAACAGACGAGGAGGTTGATTGGTCACAGCGAGCGTATCGGATGCAGTCGAGGTGGAACCAAAGCTATCGGTGGCTGATACGATGGCTTGGAGGTCACCGGTTTGAAGACCGGTAAGAACGACGGCTGCTGTGTATACATCATCACCGATTCCGAGGTCCCCGTTCAGACCACGGTCGTTGAGTTGAACCACGCCCAAACCAAAGGCCGTCAGGTCAACTTGGACGTCAACGATGTTCCATTCTGCATCCTCCACCACCGCTTCGAGATGAGCGATGCCTCCACCTTCACCGACAGCGAGGCCGTTTCTCCATTGAATCTGACCTATGCTGGGTGGTGTGTTTTCATCCTCGCTAACGATTTCGGGGGAAAGGACGCGTTCCAAAACCTGTGTCTCTTCAAGAACCACCGATTCACCATCGTCACCAAACGGAACCGAGAGGGTGCGCTGAACGGAGGTCAAGAGCCCCTTCAATGGACCCGAGGACACCATGGTACCGGAGGCTAGACCCCCTTCTCCATCATAGGAACCGGTCCATTCGATGACGGTCAAGTTGTGGCCGTCGCGGACATCGATTCTGGTCTCCCCTGCTGTGACCGTAAGCGTGACACCATCTTGTTGGCCCAACCGCAAACGGTCATGTTGGGCCAACGGAATGGGCATCAGCCCCGTTTCTCGACCCACCGTGAGGTTTCCAAGACCTTCTTCAGCGACTGGGGGTGTAGCGTTTCGCTGTTGAGGGCTTCGTTCGGGGAACTCCTCTCCTTCTGAAGCATCGGGACCGGTTTCTCGCCAGACGAGACGAACGGTGCGATTGTCCCAATCGGACTGGACGGTTTGGTAATCCCATGTTTGGTTATGAGTTGCTCCAAGTCCAGCCCCATCAAAGAAATTCCCGCCGTTAATTCCGGTTATGTTGAACCACGACTCTTGGAAAATAACGTTGACAAGGAAAGCATCGCCCGTTGCATTCGCTTGCATTCCAGTGGTTTCAATGCCTCGAAGAACTCCAAAGGTTCCTTGGACATCACCGCTCAAGGTTCCGTCAACATGCAGGTCGTCAATGACCGTCGTGCCATTTTCCAATTTCGTATGAAGGTCAAGAATTGTCCCGTTCACCTGAAGAGAGGCATTTTCATCTTGGTCCTCAAAACCGAATGTTCCATCGCCGTAAAGTTCCTCCAAATGTTGGGTGCGAACACCGTCTTCCCAACGGTTGACCGAGGTGAAACCGTCAAGAGACACATCGAGCCGAGACCCGTCCTCAATCAAAACAAAATCAGCCATGGCCTCAAACTGGGAATGTTGGAGGATTCGTTCACCGTCCACGTCAATGTATTCGAGGAAAAACACAGCGAGTTCTCCATCGATGTTGAGGGAATTGTTGTCCTCGCCCTCTTCTGAAATGTTGAGTAAACCGGTGGCCTCAAGCGACAAATGTTCTCCAACCACGCCGTTGATGACCGACCGATTGAGCAGAGCCTCCGACACGTTGGCGTTGATCACCGTGACCGTCTCGCCGTCAACGACGGTGGTACGTAAGTCCCCAAAACCACGAGCATCAAAGATTTGGCTGGTCAATGCGCCTGCGACGATGGTCTCGTTTTTCCACAACTGCGTGAACACCAAATTCAACGCCGTGGTGCCGTCCTCTGTGCTCTCAAGGGTTTGGAACGTTCCGTTCCCAAGTTCCCAAGAAGACAGGGTTTCGCCAACACGCTCCTGCCAGCCTTGCCCAGTGAACGCCAAGGAGAAATTTTGCTCTCCGAATTCGGTTGTATAGCCTTGGTCAAGTGCCCATGAGGTTGACAAAAGAACTTCATGGTCGTCCATGGGCTGATTCCACTGGCCCACTGTAAACGTCCGGGTGGTGTCAATGGAGAGTCCCGAAACCTCGTTGTGGTCGGTGATGGTTATGGTGAGTTCGACGGTGTCGCCCCACAGAAGTGAGGTGTTGAAATTCAAAAGCGCCGTACGGACGCCGTCCATGCTGTCCCAAGCCAATGTGTGCGCGGTTGAGAGCGATGAACCGTTGCGCTGATGAACCATGTCAACATCAAACCCGTACGTACCGTTATCGGAAAACGTCAGGAGGTAGGCATGGGCTGCGTCGGTTGTTCCATCGCCAATCCAATGCGTGGTGATTTGAACCGACGGTGTGCCATCCGCTTGGACCGAGGCGGGCACCAACGAGGTCACCAAGAGGACCATGATGCACAACGGCGCAAGTTTCCGACGGGTGTTCATGGGAATGTGGTGATGCTGCTCCCCTTCAAGACTTTGGGGAGAATGTGCTCTCTACAGGTCGAGAACATAGCCGAACAACAAGGGGAGAACAATCGTTGCATCGCTTTGAATGTTGAATTTAGGCGTTTCAATTCCAAGTTTTCCCCAACTGATCTTCTCATTGGGTGGAGCGCCGGAATAGCCCCCGAAGGAAGCTGTAGCATCCGTGATTTGACAAAACCACGACCACAGTTCAACCTCGGTCTCTCCGAGGTCTTGGTGAAGCAGAGGCACGACACAGATGGGGAAATCACCCGCGATGCCTCCACCCGATTGGAGGAAGGCCAACGGCGTGTTCGCCGCTTGGTAGAAACGCATCAAATCCGTCATGTAATGGGTGCCACTCAAAACGAGGTCTGGGTGAAGTTTGCCCTGTGAACATCGGGCGGCGAAGATGTTACCGAGCGTGGAATCCTCCCACCCGGGAACATAAAGCGGCAGATCTACTTCAGCGGCGGCCAATACCCATGAATTCGAAGGGTCGGCTTGGAACTCGTCCGCGAGTGCTCCAGATGTGAGCAAACGATACAGATAGCGATGGGGCAACAAAGATTCCCCTCCGGCTTGAGCATCGCTCCAAACCTTCATCAAACGGTGCTCCAACCTTCGGATGGCTTCCTCCTCCGGAATGCAGACGTCCGTCACACGGTTGAGGTGTCGCTCGAACAATTCCAAATCATCTTCTGGTGAAAGGTCCTCGTGAGATGGCACCTTGACATAGGCGTCGTGGGCCACGAGATTGAACACATCTTCCTCGAGGTTGGCCCCTGTGCAGGAAATGGCCGCCACGTGTCCAGCCCGTATCATATCAGCCAGACTGCGTCCGATTTCAGCCGTGCTCATGGCTCCGGCAAGGGTCAGAAAGAGACGCCCGCCATCGGTGAGAAATCCAGTGAGGGAACGAGCCGCTCGGCCTACGGTTCCAGCGTTGAAATGGCGGTAATGCTCATCCACAAATTCTCGTACGGCCATCTTCATGCCTCCGTGATGAAGCGGTTGACTCGCTCCCGGCGAAGGCATACGAGCTCAGGCATGCGTTTCATGAGGCGTTCATGGAGGTAGTCAGCGATGTGGTCGGGGTCGGTTTCCCCGCATGTGAAACAATCAACGGCCAGCAAGCCTCGGTCAGCATAGCAATGGGCGGTTATGTGGCTCTCATCGATGAGCACCACGGCTGCAAATCCTGGCGGAGAGGTTGTGCCGTCAAAGGGGGCAAGGTGAGCATGCACTTCGGTTGCAGAACTCTGAGCTACGGCTTCCCTCATGAGTTCATAGAGCCATTGATATTCACTCTCATCGGCAAATCGTGCATGAACATAATCTAAGAACACATGGGCTCCTTGGCTTGGATTGACGACCATACACTCACCTGCGCTTTGCCCCACCGCTCGCTATTTCAAAATGCCGAATTGGCTGTGGTCTCAAGTTCAGAAAAATACGAACGGTCAAATTCGAGATGGCCTGAAGAGGCCGTTGGCTTCCACCGAGCATTTTCCCGTGCTCGCAGGTGAGAGGCCACGATTTTTGTGGCCAAACAAGCAGCGGTAAACTGTGTAAGGGGTGTGCCGTCTTGAGGCACGATTTCATTCACGTCGGCGCTGATGACCGTCACCTGTGGATTGGCGAACAGGGTCTCAATGGTTTCAACCGCCTGCCAATAGCTCAATCCACCCGGCACAGGTGTACCTGTCGCAGGCACCAATGCGCCGTCCAATCCATCGATATCGAGGGTGAAATGAACAGGACCAGAAAGCGACTTGAGTTCGTCAAGCCACCGATTCCATGCTTCTCCGCCGGTGTGCGGGTGTTGCGTGTCCTTTGCGAAGTACGTGGTGATTCGGTCATCGGCGTTGATCCGCTCGTGTTCCTCTTGACTGTAAGCGCGCACACCCGCCTGCAAGAGGCCCCCCACACCAATGTCAAGGCTTCGCGAAGCGGCGCAGGCATGAGAAAACACTTCACCGTCCAACGAAGTTCGTAGGTCAGCGTGAGCATCGAGTTGAACCACGGTCAAATTCGAGAGGTCGCCCTTCACGGCGGGATGGTGCCTTGCGGCGTGCATGATGGGAGGTAAAATTCCGTGCTCACCGCCCAGAAACAGTGGAAAGAGGTCCCCCTTGAAGAAGTTCAAGGCATGGCCGGCGAGCTCGTCAAGTTGCCCACGCAGAGTGGCGGCGGTGCCTTCCCAAACCGGTTCGGTGACAATGCTTCGACCCGCCGGTAAATCGGTGCCGAGGTGTTCGTCGTAAAGTTCGACTTGAGCACTCGCATCAAGGCATGCCTGAGGCCCATCACAGGCCCCCATGCCGTAGGATGTTGTGAGTTCGTACGCCAAGGGAACCACCGCAATATCGACGGGGCCATCGCTTCGTGGAAGACCGAGAAACGCGCCCTCTTCAAACGCCTCCTCCATGCTTTCTGTCCGTCTTTGCCTCCTTCATCATCCTACCGATGCCAAACGCGCCCCGAATTAAAGGCTCAAAGGAACGATTTCAAGAAAAAGGATGGAACACTTAATATGGGTCGGTGACCAATAAAATATAGCAACGGGGACCGAAAACACCCGGTTCACTTGTTGTGGGGGCGAGCACATGGGGATGACACTGGCAGAACTAACCAAAGCGATACAACAACACATTGACTTGGACATGGACGCTGAGGTTGCTCAAGGCATGGCCGAGCACGCCCTCGGTTTCTTTGGATTTTACAACCGCATCATCGACAATGCTCTCGAACCGACCGATCGGAACTTGTTTTACATGTTCCAAGACTACGACCTCTTGACCACAGAGTCCGAAGAAACCACCTTGTGGGATGGACGCGAATGGCGCATTCACTACTGGAAGTTCAAGCCCGACCTCCGGGAGCGCGTCGAAGCCTACATGCAACGAAACTTGCAAGAGGATGACATCGATCCCTTCTCCGACATTTACGCCACGGACGGCCCAAGTATTTGGACCCGTGAAGGTGAGAAAGTCGCCAACCCGAACGCCTTCACCTCCGAATGGTGAACTTGAACGATGCAAGTGTTTTTCATTTGTAGCCACGAGGCAGAACCATGCGAGTAGCCGTCGGTTTGGTTGTTTGCATGATGTTGGCCGTTATTCCATCGGCCGCCGCTCAGTACGACCCAACGCAAACGCCCATGTGGCCTGGTGAGCCGGTTGACAGCCACGTTCACATGACCTGGGCAGCACTCACCATGGAGGTCAACGATTGGGCCGACGAGAATTCCGACATCGTTGACTTGGTCAGTGCCGGTAAATCTGAACTCGGACGAGACCTTTGGGTTGTGCGCCTTTCCGACTGGTCGATGGAAACCAAAGCAAACGGCTCGAGCAAAGAAATCGTCTACATTGACGGAGGCCATCATGGCAACGAATACCTCGGGACCGCCCTTGCATGGTTGTCTGCCAAATGGTACATCAACGGCTGGAATGAAGGCAACGAAGAAGCCATCAGCGTACTCCAAAATAACGAGCTTCACATCCTCATTATGCTCAACCCCGATGGAAACGACATCGATACCCGATGGAACATCAATCAAGTTGACCTCAACCGAAATTACGACCATTACTGGAACACGTGCCCAACAACCCAACCTGGGAGTAGCGCATTCAGCGAAGCTGAAACGGCGGCCAATGCGGCGTACATTGACGCTCATGTTACGGACGCCGACCTCTATGTCACCATGCACACAGGTGTGTGGATTATCCTTTACCCGTGGGGCAAATGGCCCGAACAGCCACCCGACTGGGAACTTTTCTGGAGCATTCGGGACACTGTAAACGCTGGAATTTCGGACATTCCCATCCAAAACGCCAACCAAGGGCTCTACCCCAACTGCGGCACAAGCCGAGACTATGGATACGGCCAGATGGGGTTCCCTACCTTCACCTTTGAAACGGACGACGAGCAATTCGTCCCGGGCAGTTTTGAAAACATCAACGACCGTTTGGCCGAAGAGATGGATGTTATGCGCTACCTCATTGAGAACGTTTGGTATTGGCGTGCCCGACTTGTGGCCCAATCCTTGACCGTTGAAGAGGGAACCCTCACGCTTGACGTCATCAATCACGGCCAAGCCTCAACCGCCAACGCCAGCCTCGAATACCACAACGCTGCCGGTGAAGTTCTCTGGGCTTCGACGCTGTTTGGAGTGAACGCCACAAACAGCACAACGGTTTCCTTTGATGTTGACCAAAACATCTTCACCACAGATGGGAAATGGAACCTCAATTACCAAAAGCGCGTGATCAACGCTGCGATGTGGGTCAATGAAACCATTGACAGCAACCTCACCGTGAACTTCGTTGAAACCGAGGAAGGATTCCTACTCGGATTTGGATTGTTCAATCCCCTGGCCGTCATCCTCAGCATGATTGGAGTGGGCGCTCTCACACGGCGAGAAGATGAGAATGATTAAGCGGCATACGCACAAAAAGTTATTATTTTCACCAGGATGGGTTTGACCATGAACCGAAACACTTCTCGTAATCAGCGGAAGTCCCGACATCCAAAACCATCAAAGAAAAAGGTGGTTGCTCCTAAAATTGAGCAACCCTCTCCGTCGGCTACCGAGGGTGAATCCTGCCAAATCTCGGGTTGCGGCTGCGGCAAGTGAACCTGCTTGGCCATCGACCCAACCCCTTGCCTTGCTGGAACGAGCCCCTAAACCACACTTACGAAAGAGGTGAGGCACTGCGAGGGTTGAAGTGTAGGAAATCATTGGCGTGAGTCGGTGAAACCATGCAAGTGACCATCAGTTCAGGAAACAACATCAACGGAACCCTCGTCCTCCCCCTCTTTGAAGGCGAAGAAGCGCTGCCCGAAATCGTCGAAGGCATTCCAACAACGCTCAAGAGCCAAATCAACCGTGTGCTGGCTGATGGAGACTTCAAGGCCAAAGCCAACGCCACCATGACCCTCATGGGCACCGAAGGCGGGAAAGCCATGCTGGTTGGACTCGGTAAAACCGACAAGGCCGACGTGCACGCTTACCGAGAAGCAGGTGCAACGGTGGTCGCTTCGTGCAAGAAAGTTCACGGCGGCGAGTTAACCATCGTCTTTCACGACGCTGATTTAGCATCCATGACCTCGTTTGCCGAAGGCATGATGTTGCGTGATTACTCCTATGACCTTTACAAGAAAAAGGACGATGACGACGAAGACATCAACCTCTCTGCTCGCATCAACTGCAACGAGGGTGATGCAACGGCCCTCTCCGCTGCCATTGACCGAGCCGCCTCCATCGTGAGCGGCGTCCATCTCTCTCGAGACCTTGGGAACTGCCCACCCAACGACATGTACCCCATGGCGTTCGCCGAAAAGGCCGAACTCTGGGCAAAGCAATACGACAACGTGAAGGTGGAAATCATCGATTACGAAGCCGCAAAGCGCCACGGCATGGGTGGACTCGTAGCCGTTGGCATGGGGTCATCTCGCAAACCCTGCATGGTCATCTTCACCCTCAACGGCGACCAAAAGGGACGACATCCCATGCTGGTTGGCAAGGGAATCACCTTCGATACCGGTGGTATTTCGCTCAAACCCGGTGCGAACATGGACGAAATGAAGTACGACATGGGTGGCTCTGCTACGGTGTTTGGAACCATGGAAGCCTTGGCATCCAGTGGCTACCCCGGTAAAGTCGTCGCCATCACCTGCATGGCAGAAAACATGCCTGCAGCTAATGCAACAAGACCTGGAGATGTGATCAAAGGCTTGTCGGGGAAAACTATTGAGATATTGAATACCGACGCAGAAGGCCGATTGGTGCTTTCCGATGGACTTTGGAAGGCCGGTACGGACTACGAACCCGAATACATCGTGGACTTTGCAACGCTGACCGGAGCTTGTGTCGTTGCGCTTGGACATGAAGCCACAGGATTGTGGTCCAACGATGATGATTTCCGCACCCGAATTCACGAAGCTGGAAACGACGTTGGCGAGCTTGCCTGGCCCATGCCTCTTCTCCCTGCCTTTGAGAAGGAGATGACAAATTCAAAGATTGCCGACACCCGAAACCTTGGCGCTGGTCGCTGGGGTGGCGCCAACACGGCCGCTGCCTTTCTCAAGCAATTCGTACCAAGCCGAGGCGAAGGCGATGACGCTGAACAAATCACCTGGGCACACATGGACATCGCTGGAACCTACTGGGGCGCCAAGACCAACAAGATGGTTGGCCACGGCGCCACGGGCATTCACGTGCGAACCATGGTCCGTTTGATCACCGGCGAGTGAACACACGTCAAACCCAACGCTACCCGACCTCAAACCGGGTACTCCGAATACCAGATGGTGTAAACCTTTCCAATTGGACAACGGTGCACCAAGGCTTCGCGAACTGTTTTCACTAGATTTATATGGGGTTGCACCTTAGCAACTACATAACCGATGGTTTAGTAGTGATTCACAATGGTAGATGAATGGGAAGATGACTTGCTGGACAAGTTGGAAGAGATGTTGCGAAACATGGGCATGCCCATCAATCGGGAACAACTCAAGGGCTTCATGAACCAGTTCAAGGACCAATTTGACGCGCTCGGCATCAATCCCGAAAAAATCGCAAAGGGTGAAGTCAATTTCAATTTCGATATGTCAGACCTCTCAAAGATGTTCAACGCCGGCACGTCCATGGAAGACCTCCTCAAGAATCTTGGAATGGACATTCGGGTGGATGCCGCACCCGTTGAGATTGACCCTTCGGCTTTGGAAAGAAACGATGATGAGACGGTGAAACTCCCCGCCGAGGATGTCTATCTTAGCGGCTGGAACATGTCGGTCACGCTCGACTTCGCCTTGAAAGGGGACATCGAATCCGAGCAACTGGAAATTGAACTCATCAAAAACGGTTCTCAAATCGAAATCATGCGTGCAACCCAGCCAAAGCCACTGGCCCTGGTGGAACTCCCCCATCCTTGTGATGATGTGGTGGACTGGACACTGAACAATGGCATTCTTGACATCACCCTGAAACTGACGCCACAAGGAAAGGCGTTGGAATCGGGTGATGACGACACCCTCCCTGCCCCGGGGGAGGTGAGCATTGACCTCGGAGACGATGACGATGACGAAGACGACGGTGGCATACCCATCTTTTGAAGGACGTGAAAAAAATGAGCAAAGTGATTGGAATAGATCTTGGAACAACGAACAGCTGTGTGGCCACCATCGAAAACGGTGAACCCGTGGTCATACCGAATGCAGAAGGCGCCCGAACCACCCCCTCGGTGGTCGCCTTCGCCAAGGACGGCGGAGAACGCTTGATCGGTGTCACCGCAAAGCGACAAGCCGTCACCAACGCTGACCGCACCATGATTTCCGTGAAGCGACACATGGGGACCAAGTGGACCACCGATGTTGACGAGACCACCTACACTCCACAGGAAGTCTCAGCATTCATCCTGCAGAAATTGAAGGCTGACGCTGAGGCTTATCTCGGTCACGAAGTGAAGCAAGCGGTCATCACTTGTCCGGCTTACTTTACCGACGCCCAACGAAAAGCAACCAAGGACGCTGGCCGCATTGCAGGCCTTGAGGTCTTGCGCATCATCAACGAACCAACCGCTGCTGCGTTGGCTTATGGTGTCGACAAAACACAGGACCAGACCATCCTCGTCTACGACTTGGGCGGTGGAACGTTTGACGTCTCTGTGCTGGAGATTTACGAAGTGGACGGCCAACCTCAAATTGAGGTCAAAGCCACAGCAGGAAACAACAAACTCGGTGGCGATGATTTCGATGAAAAGGTCATCGCTTGGATGGTGGCTGAATTCAAGAAAGAAACAGGCATTGACCTTTCCAAGGATAAGCAAGCCATGTCGCGCCTCAAGGAGGCCGCTGAGAAGGCCAAGATTGAACTGTCCGGAACCCAACAAACACAGATCAACCTCCCGTTTATCTCCATGGCCGACGGCCAACCTGTTCACATGGACCTCTCCCTTTCAAGGGCCAAATTCGAGGACCTCATCGCCAAACTCATCGAGAAGACGATGGTCCCCACTCGACAAGCGATGAAGGATGCTGGCCTCAAGAAAGGCGATGTTGACAAAGTGATTCTCGTTGGTGGGTCCACCCGCGTACCCGCTGTGCAAGAAGCCGTTGAGAAGGAAGCTGGAAAGCCACCGTACAAGGGGATCAATCCAGACGAAGCGGTGGCCATGGGCGCAGCCCTTCAAGCCGGTATTATTTCAGGAGATGAGGGCGTTTCCGACATCCTCTTGCTCGACGTGACTCCGTTGACGCTCGGCATTGAGACTCTCGGTGGCGTCATGACGACCATGATTGAACGCAACACCACCATCCCTGCTCGACGCTCAGAAATCTACTCGACGGCATCCGACAACCAACCCGCTGTGGAAATCCATGTCTTGCAAGGAGAGCGTGAATTCGCCAAGGACAACGTGACGCTCGGCCAGTTCCAACTGGTTGGCATCCCTCCCGCTCCACGGGGCATTCCGCAAATCGAAGTCACCTTCGACATCGATGCCAACGGCATTGTGAACGTGAGCGCCAAAGACATGGGCACCGGCAAAGAACAATCCATCAAGATTGAATCGGCCACCTCACTCAGCGAAGATGAAATCCAAGACAAGATCGCTGAAGCCGAGAAATTCGCAGAGGAAGACCAGCGTCGTAAAGCCAAGGTTGAACTTCGAAACATGGCCGATCAAGTCGTGTACCAAACACGTCGCACCCTTGAGGAATCAGCCGACAAGTTGGACGAAAGTGATGTTGACCCTGTAAAGGCCCACCTTGACGAACTCGAAAAGATGGTTCAGGACGACGATGGTAAACCAATCGACATCGATGCGATGGACGACGCTGCCATCCAAGCCAAGGTCAAGGAGATTGAGGAATCCATGCACGCTGTCTCAACGAAACTCTACGAGGCGGCGGCTGCCGAGATGGCTCAGCAAGAGAGTGGCGAAGACGGCGACATCAGCGTTGATGACGGCGTGGTTGACGCTGACTTCGAAGTTGTTGAAGATGAAGACTGAGCAAAGGGTTGAGCGTTGTTGAGCGCTTGGCTTATTGGGAAGCATTCGGTGGACTGGCCATGAGCGAAGTCCCCATTCTGAAGGAGACGACGCGTACAACTGGCCGTGAAGCCCTGCGTAACAACATAACAGCCGCCATGGCGTTGGCTGGTGCGGTGAGGACCACGCTTGGACCGCTTGGTCAGGACAAGTTGCTCATTGACGATGAGGGACGCACCATGGTCACCAACGATGGTGTGACCGTTTTGGAATCCGCCAAAGTTGAACACCCCGTGGCGAAAATGTTGATCAACGCCTCAACCACCCAGGACCGCATTGCAAGAGACGGCACCACCAGTGCTGTTCTCCTCTCCGCAGAACTTCTTCAGAACGCATGGGAGTTGGTGTTGCAAGGCGTCCATCCATCCGCCATTGCACGAGGTTACCGACACGCTGAGGAAGCGTGTCGCCAACATTTCGAGACATTGGTTATCGAAGCGACGGAAGAGCATATGATGGCAGCCGCAACCACCTCATTGTCCGGAAAAATCCACCGAGCCATGCAAGACCACCTCGCAACCCTTGCGATACAAGCGGCCAAGGCGGTGGTGGAAGAACGGCCCGATGGCCAAGTCGCCGACCCCACCCGAGTGAAGATTCTAACTCAAACGGGTGGAAGCATGACCGATTCATCCCTTGTCACGGGTTTGGTTTTGGCCAAAAAACGGGTCACAGACCGTATGCCGAAGCAAATCACATCGGGTAAAATTGCCCTGGTTGACGGAGGGATTGAACGCCGTGAAATGATGAGCAACATGAAGCTCAACGTCGCCAACACAGGAGTTTTGGAAAGTTTCCGTCAGCAAGAAAAGACGGTGCTGCTTGACCAAATCAATCACCTCGTTGAACTTGGAGTGACGCTTTTGGCTTGCAAGGAAGGCATCGATGACGATGTCCATGCAGCCCTCACAGATGCAGGCATCCAAGCCTATCGGCGAGTGGCTCGCTCAGATTTAGATCTGCTCGCAAGAGGAACCAATTCGACCCTCAAAAACGATGTAAAGGGATTGATTGAAAGCGACCTTGGCGTGTTCATCTCCAGCAACAATGAACGGTGGAATGGTGTCATGCATTGGATTGTTGAAACTGAAGAAGGAGGAGCCACCTTCATCGCCAAAGGCTCAACCAACGAAACGGTTGGTGAAGTTGAGCGGTGTTTTGCCGATGCGCTGGGCGTGGCCTGTCAACTTCTCGAAGAACCGTACCTCCTCGCCGGCGGCGGAGCAACTCAAATCGCCCTTGCACGGCATCTGCGCCGGTTTGCTGAAGGCTTCGCTGGCCGAGAACAGTTGGCCATTGAAGCCTTTGCTGATGCCCTTGAAATCATCCCCCGGACCCTCGCGCAAAACGCAGGACTTGACCCCCTGGATTCGTTGCTGCAAACCGTGGCCAAACAGACCACGAGCAACGATCCATGCCCCCATCACATCGGTTTGAACATTGAGAACAAATCACCCACAAACATGGTGAGCGATGGCGTGGTTGAACCCCTTCGAATCACTCGCCAAGTCCTCGCCGGAGCGACAGAAGCAGCCCTTTCTGTTCTCCGCATCGATGATGTTCTTTGGGCGAAGCAGGACCCTACGATTCCGGAACTCCCTGAAGAAGACTGATTGCACTCCCATTCATGGAACCGGCCATATATATACGGGTCGCTCGAGCGAGGGGTGTGTCCGAAACGGCTACCATCCCCGTGGGGATTGACGATATCGCCATCCATTTCCCTCGTCTCTACATGGACATGAAGGACTTCGCTGACCTTCGGGGTGCCGATTACGGGAAGTTAAGCAAAGGCCTTGGATTGGAAGCCATGGCCATCCCCGACGTCCACGAAGACACCGCCACCATGGGAGCCATGGCTGTTATGCAACTCATTGACCGAAACGGGCTCGACCCGAGAACCATCGGTCGCATGTACTTGGGCACTGAATCTGCCCTTGACGGAGCCAAGCCAACGGCGACCTACATCGTGGACATGTTGACGCAACGCTATGCCGAGCGATTCGGCCATGACTGCTTCCAAACCTGCGACGTTGTCGACATGACATTTGCCTGCATTGGAGCCGTGGATGCGCTTCACACCACCTTGGACTGGGTAGCGCGATCCAACGAAACCGATGAACGCCTTGGTATTGTGATTTTTTCTGACAACGCCAAGTATGCTCTTGAGTCATCTGGAGAATACACCCAAGGCGCTGGTGGAGGGGCTCTGCTCATCCGCCGAAATCCCCGCCTTCTGGAAATACCAGACTGCATTGGAGTCTCAACCACGCCTGTCCATGATTTCTTCAAACCGCGTCGAGAGGTCTCCCTTCGCTCCGTGATTTCCAACGTGATTCAACTGGCCCAAGAAGCAGGTCAAACCGTCAAGAAAGGATTGGTGGAACGGATGATTCGCCACCTTCCAAAGTCCAC
>Ga0208277_1000109_pt1 | contig 46686 bp, 41 predicted proteins | sample ETNtaG_5_FD_185782 | JGI IMG/M metagenome (GOLD analysis project Ga0208277, IMG submission 185782) | Marine microbial and viral communities from oxygen minimum zone, Eastern Pacific Ocean - ETNP201406SV205 (SPAdes) (version 2) | ecosystem: Environmental > Aquatic > Marine > Oceanic ...
CACATATAACATCGACATACTCCGGCTCGGATGTTCCGGAACACCCCGGCGTAGATAGACACACCATCATTACCAACATCACCCCCACTACAGATCTCATTGGTGTCATGTTTCCGCTTCTTAGAATAAATAATTCCCCGGCATATGCAGTAAGGGGCCTTAGAATCCATGAATTCAAGGGGGCCCGACGGCAAGGTAGGGGACGAATCCACGCACTCTGGTACCCATAAAATATGACCCAACGACCCAAACAACTCTTTATCCTCTAGAAACAGCTCCTTTGTACATGAGCTTCCTCATTGAAGAGACCCTGGTTTACCGTGTGGAGACCGAGGAGTACATCTTCGAACAATGGGACTTTACGGTTACCACGCCCGCCGAGGCAGACTCCAAGATACGAACGATCTAGAGGGAATTTTCTTCCGGTTTATTGGGCGTGAACATTCTCAGTATCGCTACGCCGAGGAGGCCGCTTAGCGTGAACAGGATCATCGACGAGACTCCCTCCGATGATATGGCGACGCGGATGATAACCGTTGAGAGTACGAATCCAGTGTTCCTAGCGAGGTTACGGAAGTCGGTGTAGAACCAGTAGGAGATTAGCAGTATCAGGATGTCCGCCAGTATCAGGAAGGTAAAGAAATCGAGGAAGAATATTGCCCTGCTAACCGAACCGCCCCCCTCTTGAACCGAACCGACCCATGTCGAGAAAGAGAAGGCTGCAACAACAAGAAACACCAGGAGCATCGTATTGGCAATCCCCCTCTTAGCCTCGATGAAGAGCACTACGTCACTTCTCATCTCCTCCTCCTTGACGGTGTTCACGCTAATTCTGTAATAGGTCAGAGAGGTATAGAACAGAGCTAGGAATGCGGTACATTCGATCAATAAGAAGCCAACGTCCGAAGACACCTCCCAACCGTCAGAGCTCTCGACTTCTGAGAGCCTCTTCAGGATGTCTCTTACTACAAGTAGCGTAGCAATTTCGTATTGTTTCCCCACCGATGACGAGAATGAGTCGGGTATTGTTCTGATAAGTTGGTACACCTCATAGACCAAAAGAATCGAGAAAGGAGTGTATAAGGCCGAGAGTGGCGAACTCAATAGCTCCGAAGCCTCTCCGGTGACGGAAATCCTGTCCGAACTGTATAACGCCCAGATCCCGACATGTACAAAGAATCCAAGTATTGCTAGGAGTATAGAGGCCTTGCGTACAGCCTCCTCGGAGGATTCCCCCATAGACGCCTCAAACACTCTCCTATTCAGCTCAGACACGATTTTGCGCCAGAAAACCCCTTTTTAGTAATGAATTTATTTTTTCCATACAATAAATCGAAAATACCACTCGAAACAGCTTCAGCAATATACATCATTTCAAGACCCCGACACACGTGGTTTGAGCATGCTCCCATCATACAACGTTCTCGGAACAGATCTTGAGACCTGCTCGACCGCCCCTATGACCGGTTGGTTCAGAGATGGTTGTTGCAACACCGATCGTTCTGACAGATCCCTCCATACTGTGTGTTGCCAAGTCACTGCTGAGTTTCTGGACTTCGCTAGGTCCAGAGGAAACGATCTAATTTCCCCTGCACCCCAATATGGCTTCCCTGGACTCGTCCCAGGAGACAGGTGGTGTGTATGTGCGAACACGTGGAAGAGCGCTGCGGACATAGGCGTGGCCTGCCCCGTCCTCCTCGAATCGACTCATGAGGAGACTCTCCAAGTCGTTTCCCTGGACCAACTCAAGGAGCATGCACTCGCACTCACTGAATGAGGTGGTTAAATCACAGAGAGATTTGCTGAGAATCTACATTGGGCATATCACTGCATCCCATTTGTCACAGCGGCTGTGGCACTCATCATAGGCGACGTACTAGCATCCTCCATGGGCCCATTTGCGAATACTATCTTCCCTCCTGTAACTCTGATTATCGGAGGATATGCGGGTTTGGTGATCATTGGGGAGATTTCAGACAGGAGACGTGATTGAGATTATCTATGTCCAGGATGTGAACACTCCATAATATAGTCAACCTCAATTCGATAAGTATGGAAAATATCGATATCGTGTATGCCGTGTTGGGAACTCTAGTAGTCTCACTGACCGTACTATTGGTCAATAGGAAGCTATCAACCAGTTCGAAGGCGCCTAAGGAAGACCCATGGGCAGGTATTGGAAGGACAAATCAGACATCTGACTACTTCTACACCGAAGACTAGGCTACTATCGAGCAAGTCCTGCAATACATGAATTCAAGGACGACCTCTCTTACGACACTCTACAAGCAGGGCTATAGATGAGCACAAAGGAAAGGAAAGGCCACATGGCCGATGAGTGGATAGAGGTCAAAGGAGCCAGAACTCATAACCTTAGAAATATCGATGTCAGACTCCCAAGAGGCAAGTTCGTTGTTATTTCTGGTGTGTCCGGATCAGGTAAGTCAAGCCTTGCATTCGACACTCTGTATGCAGAGGGGCAGAGGAGGTATGTCGAGAGCCTAAGCTCATACGCACGACAGTTCTTGGGCCAGATGAAGAAGCCTGATTGCGACAGTATTGAGGGGCTTTCCCCAGCAATCAGCATAGACCAGAAGCAGGGCAGCCACAATCCTCGATCCACTGTTGCCACGGTAACAGAGATCATGGATTACATGAGGCTACTCTGGGCAAGGGTCGGCCTTCCACATTGCCCCGATTGTGGGAGGGAGGTCGCACGCAGGACAGTCCAAGAAATCGTTGATGACGTACTTTGGAGGTTTGAGGGACACGCTATCGCTATTTGGAGCCCCGCAGTCAGGAACAGGAAGGGAACACACGCAGATTTGTTCAAGGGATTCGTCGAACAGGGATTCCTAGCCGGTAAGGTAAATGGAAGGGAGGCAGATTTTGAGAACCCCCCGGAGCTGGAAAAGAACCTGAGGCACGACATCGATGTCAGGCTAGATAGGCTTCTTCTCCATCTTTCTAACAGGCAGAGGCTCACGGAGGCAATAGAGACCGGCCTGAGATTAGGAGGGGGCTCAGTAGCCGTGGAGAGCGTCAGCGCACCCAAGCCGGCCTCTGATAACGCAGAGGAGCAGAGATTCAAGACCGAAGAAGGATCAGTAATCCCATACTCAGAGGAATTTGCATGTCCAGAGCATGGCGCATTCCTTCCGGAGATGAGTCCAAGAGTATTCTCATTCAACAATCCACTCGGAGCCTGCCCCTCCTGTCAAGGACTAGGGGTACAGAGGAGATTTTCATACGATTTAGTCGTGGACAGGAACGCTACGGTGGAGGAAGGGTGCATACGGCCCTTCAGAAGATCAATGATGTCAGGGTGGTACAGGAGCCAGATGGTCCAGACGTGCCAGCATTATGGAATTCCAATCCACATTCCCTTTCAGGAATTGGAGGAAGATGACAGAGACATATTGTTGAACGGATCTGGTAGTACTCCAATTAACTTCCAATTCACCTCTCAGAAAGGGTCATCGTATAGGATGAACAAGCCATGGGAGGGGGCCTTCTCGAGACTAAGGAGGACGTATACAGACACAGCCTCCGACAGAACAAGATCGAGACTCTCCTCATTCATGACCGATGAGCCGTGCACGGAATGTGAGGGTAGGAAGCTGAACAGGGCGGTCAGTGGCGTGACCGTCGGCACCACAACACTTCCGGGAATATCAGGTTGCAGTGTACTAGAGGCACTGGCAACTGTCCAATATTGGAGGATAGGTGGTTTGGATGATACCTGGGACAGACTTGACAGGGACCCTCCGCCGAAGGAAGCAATCCAAGCCGAGAGACTGGATGAGAGGTCCATGTTCATCGCAACCGAGATAATCAAGGAGATTGAGGCCAGACTCAGATTTCTAGCTCTCGTAGGTCTCGACTACCTAACTCTCGACAGGAGAGCTAACACTCTCTCAGGCGGTGAATCACAGAGAATCAGGCTTGCCACTCAAATTGGAACAAGGCTTACGGGCGTGATGTATGTATTGGATGAGCCAAGCATCGGGCTTCATCCTAGGGATAATGGAAGGCTTTTGGAGACACTCAGGGAACTTACGGACCTTGGCAACACCCTCATTGTTGTCGAACACGATGAAGCGACTCTCAGGCAGGCGGATTGGATTGTCGACATTGGTCCGGGCGCAGGTAAGGAAGGAGGAGAGATAGTCGTCAGCGGAACTTTCGACGATTTACTGTCAAATAACGAGAGTATCACGGGGGCCTACCTAGCCGGTCGAACCAGCATCCCCCTTCCAGAAGACAGAACGAAGCCCCAAGAAGATAGGTGGCTGGTGGTAAGGGGTGCCCGGCAGAACAATCTACAAGATTTAGATGTCAGAATTCCATTAGGGTGCATGGTGGCTGTAACAGGAGTATCAGGCTCCGGTAAATCCTCGCTAGTCACAGGCACATTGGCACCCGTCCTCCAGAGGGAACTGCAAGGCACCGACGAGACTCCTGGTGCCCATGATTCGGTAGAGGGCGTAGAGAATATCGACAAGGTAATCGTGATCGACCAATCACCCATTGGCAGGACCCCAAGATCCAATCCAGCAACATACACCAAAGCCTTTGGACACATCAGGCAGCTATTTTCCTCTACCTCACTTGCTAAAGAGAGGGGGTATGAGCCAGGGCAGTTCTCCTTCAATGTCAGGGGGGGAAGGTGTGAGGCTTGTCAGGGCGCTGGCTCGACCAAACTAGAGATGAACTTCCTACCGGATGTCTGGGTGACTTGCGATGTCTGCAAGGGAAAGAGATACACCCGAGAGACGCTCGAGGTGGAGTGGAAAGGGAAGACGATACATGACGTCCTCGATATGACCGTTCAGGAGGCCTGCACCTTCTTCGAGAACCAGAGGGGCATTTACAGAATAGTATCCACACTAAATGATGTGGGACTCGGATACATACGACTAGGGCAACCGGCAACCACCCTCTCCGGAGGGGAGGCCCAGAGGGTCAAACTAGCTACCGAACTTCACAGGCCGGCAAGGAAGCACACGATCTACGTACTAGACGAGCCAACAACCGGACTGGCTCTTTCCGATGTTCACCAGCTCATCGATGTTCTCCTCAGACTCAGGAGAAATGGCCACACTGTGATAATCATCGAGCACCATCTGGATGTCATCAAGTGTGCTGATTGGGTGATTGACCTAGGCCCCGAAGGAGGCGAACTAGGGGGACAGATCGTCGCGGAAGGCCCCCCCTCTAGCGTCTCTAAGGTGAAGTCGAGCTACACTGGACTCCATCTCAGGGAGATGCTGTGAATAAATTCTGGAAAATCGTTATTACTTTCCTTTACTTCAATGTGTCATGGAGAACTCCTCGAACACAGCAAAGCTCACCTCTTTAGCCCTGATCACACTTATGGTTGGTATGATAGCCTCATTCGGACTCTCAGAAGGCGAGACCTCCACCGAACTCTCAGACTCGAAGGAGTTTTACTCGCACAATTCCAACAACATCCCGGGCTCCGACTCGGGATCCGTCTTCTCCAATTCGACAATGGCCCTGATGGAAGATACCACTTGTGTCGTGGCCCATGACAACACGCTAAGGTGCTGGGGCAAGATTGGGAATGGGAATGCACAATCGGGATACGCTGCAGTTCAACCCACACCTGGCTCAGATGCATGGGGATTCAGTCCCTTCTGGCCAGCACAGGCCAGTATTGATCACAACGTGACCGCTGAGTGGGTAGCGATAGATGGCAGCGCCCTACATAGCTGCGGAATCACAGCTGCGCCTGTCACAACCCCTATCGACAATTCTGCTTACAATCTCCTTTGCTGGGGTGAAGGCGACAATTTCAATCTCGACTGTTATGGTAACTGTCACATTCCGGAGAGGCCTAACCTACCGTTGAATACCCACACTGTTGAAGTGGCAACAGGGTTCAAACACACCTGCTCCATTTCTCCCATCAGGGGTCAGGCCATTGACGACTCCTCGATATACTGTTGGGGGCGCAATTGGGATGGCCAGCTTGGTCAGGGGAACTTTTACGATAGTCGAAATCCAAGCGCAGTCAATCTCCCCCAAGGGTCCCAACCCGTCTCAATCGTCTCTGGCTTCTCACACACATGCACCCTGCTTTCTGGTGGGGATGCGATGTGCTGGGGCGGCAACGGAGCCGGCCAATTAGGAACTATCTCCCTAGTCAACTCCAGCTCTCCTTCTCCAGTAAGGATAACTCCCAGTGGCTCTTCAATAGCCCAGATCGTAGCAGGAGGCAACTCCACCTGCGCGTTGATGGACGATGGCAGCGTGAGATGTTGGGGAAGTAATTGGCAAGGGATACTAGGCGATGGCACAACGACATCCACTTGGTCAACATCGACCAGCGTCAACCTCCCAACGGGCAGAACGGCAATCTCGATTGATATGCACTATCAGAACGCATGTGCGATATTGGATGACAACAGCCTATTCTGCTGGGGCTCCAATAATGTCGGACAGCTGGGGGACATAACCACCGGAACCTCGTACGACTCGGACGGAGGGAGAATTTCGAAAATACCAGTTGAGATCGATTTAGGACACGGGGTAGCATCAGTGACGGTCGGAGTCAACCATACCTGTGCAATCACACTGGCCGAGGACCTCCACTGCTGGGGTAAGAACAGCTGGGCGCAGATAGGAATCGGAATGGAGAGCTTTTCAGTGAACTCGACCAGTGGCCTAGTTGACCTTGGTCCCACGGACTGGGCCTGCACAGGGAACTGCCTCCCAAATGACTTCATCCCGAACTCAACCATCCCCTCTCAGGCACCAGGCCTCTCGGATAGGGATCCTGACGGAGACGGCATGATGTCCTTGTTCGACCCATATCCGCTCATACCAAACTGCGACCCCGGGTATTACGCAACTGACAACACAGGGTGCCTTGCAGCTGATCCGGGCCACTATGTGCCCTCATCAGGGCAGAACCATCAGGTCCCATGCCCAGTAGGAACCTACCAGCCGAACAGTGGCCAGTCCGGGTGTTTAGTCGCTTCACCGGGATACTATACCAATGTAAGCTCCGCAGCAGTTCAACAATTCCCCTGTCACGCTGGAACCTACCAGCCGAACAGTGGTCAGTTTGCCGAGAACTGGGACGATGCTTCTGAATACACACGACCCATCGACGGCGAATCTACCATTGTGGCAGAGATATGCATCACAAACAGCCCAGGCCACTACAGTGACCACGGCTCCCCAGACGAGGTCCCATGCCCGCCCGGGACATACCAACCTCTCTCCGGTTATACATATTGTATCGATACGACACCCGGATACTACACGGCCGACAGTGGTAACACCGATGAGACGCCATGTGAAGGGGGAACCTACCAGCCGAATGGGGGACGATCAGCTTGCTTCCTAGCATCTCCGGGGTACAAAGCCTCTCCCAATTCACTCCAGCAGGATCTATGTACACCGGGAACCTACTCTGACGAATTTGGTCTTGAAGTCTGCAAGCTCGCAGATCCAGGTTACTACGTCACCGCCTTCGGTGCCACATATCAGATCGCATGCCTCCCAGGGCAGCATCAACCCACTTCCGGTCAGACGACATGCCTATCCACCAGCCCAGGCTACTACACATCCGACCCGGGGACAGGATTCCAAATAGCGTGCGATTCGGGAACTTTTGAGTCACAAGGAGGGGCCACCTCATGCTCGGGCGTTACTGAACCCGGGCACTACAGCCCGCCTGGTTCTGAATCTCAAGTTGAATGCGAGCCGGGGACCTATGCTCCCTACAACGGAATGGCGGAATGCCTCCTCGCTGAACCAGGAAACTATGTCCCAGTGAACGTATCTGTTGATCAGATACCATGTCCTCCCGGGCAGTACCAACCGGATTCCGGAATGGACTCATGTTTAATCACAGAGCCGGGGCACTATTCAGACGAGGGATCATCCGATCAGTCGGAATGCCAACCTGGTACATTCCAAGCACAGTCTGAAGCGACATCCTGTGACGATGCCGAGCCGGGCCATTTCGTCTCCACACAGAAAGCGTCTGAACAGACGCCTTGCCCTCCAGGGGAGTATCAGGGTGAGTTTTCGTCAACAGCTTGCTTTCCTGTGGAACAAGGAACATACTCATCAGAATCAGGAGCTTCCGAACCGTCACTCTGCCCGCCAGGAACATACCAATCACTGACAGGGCAAACCGAGTGTATTCTAGCCGATAGGGGATACTACGCTTCCGAGATGGGGGCTACTTTCCAAACACCGTGCGAGAAGGGAACCTACCAGCCTGAGAGTGGAAACTCGGAGTGCTTGGACGCATCACCGGGCTATTTCGTCTCAAAAACCGGACAGACATCTCAGGAATCGTGCCTCCCTGGTAACTTCCAACCACTCCCAGGCGCTGTTGGTTGCATAGCCGCCGAGCCCGGCAACTTCGTGGCAGATTCTGGAGCAAGCTCTCAGACCACCTGTCCCAGTGGAGAAACACAGACACAGTATGGTATGACCAGCTGCGAAGAGGGTGACCAACTGGTTATGATAGTCGGTGGGGTGGCGGCTCTCGCCATCGTTCTCATGGTTTTGTTCATGCAGTCCCAGAAAAAGCCCAAGGGAAGAGGAAGGAAGGGGGCGAAGAGGAGGAAGCAGGCTCCAAGGCCCCGTAAAGTCAGAGAACCCTCTGAAGAAGAGTGAGCTCCGCATTTTACGTGCCAACCTTTGAGAAGGAGGTCCTTCAGAGCTGGTTGCATGTATCGCTCCAGGAACCCAGCATTGTCTGATTCAACATTCGATAAGAGTGCCTACAAGGAGGCACCGTGGTGGGACGATCAGGACTCCAACCTGATGACAATGGAGGGGACCACTGAGAAGACGGGAATACTTCTGATTATCATAGCCACCACAGCAATAGGAACAGCCATGTTCATGCCAGAAACAGGGTTCCTTGCCCTTATCGGTGCAATCAGTGGCTTCATCCTTGCCATGGTGATAATCTTCTCAGGCTCTACAAACCCGGTCATGATATGCTCATACTCCCTTTGCCAGGGATTTTTTCTCGGTGGGGTTACATGGATTTTCGAACAACAGTTTCAGGGCATTGGGATTCTAGCAGTCGTTCTGACTCTTGGGATTCTAGGGGCGATGATAACGATATACCGCGCGGGGCTAATTTCTTGGAGCAAAAATCTACAGATTGCAGTGGGGTCAGCCATGTTAGCGATTTTTACGATATATTTGGTATCCTTCATTGGCATGTTTGTCGGTTTCGAAGTACCATACATACACGAGGCTAGTCCAATAGGAATACTCTTCTCAATTTTTGTAATTGGCATAGCATCACTATGCCTGGTAGCGGACTTCGACTTCATTGAGCGTGGGGTTGAGCGAGGAGCACCCAAACAACTCGAATGGAGAGCGGCATTCGGTCTCATGGTCACACTCATCTGGCTCTACTTGGAGATACTAGAACTTCTCGCCAAGTTAGCGATATATTCCAAGAGATGAGCCTATGGATATAGGCCTAGTACTCTCACTATCAGCGGCCGGTCTCGCGCTTGGGGTGATAGAAGGAATCAAGCCAGGACCACTCCTGACAATGGTGATCAGAGAGACCCTTTCTGGTGGCCTGAGAGCAGGCATATGGACGGCAGCCGCTCCAATCTTCACTGATGGACCATTAGTGATAGTGAGCCTAATAGCTGCAAGCTGGGTATCTACACAACCAACGATACTAATTGCAATTTCTATCTTAGGGGCGGGATACCTCCTGAAGATGGGGCTTGAGTGCTTCACAATTGAACCTCCTTCTCCAGATCTTGCCGAAATTGATGTATCAGATTCCTTCAAGAGAGGGGTTCTGACCAACCTCCTGAATCCCAATGTATACATCTTCTGGTTTTTGATAGGGGGGCCACTTATGGCATCGGCAGCTGACAAAGAGCCACTTGCCCCCGTAGCCTATGCCCTGACCTTCCTCATTTCGATTATTATCGTGAAGAGCCTCATCGCAGTCGCCTTTGACAGGACCAGAGGAAACCTTTCGCATAGAACATACAAACTGTTTCTTTCACTATGTGGCGTAGCCATGATAATTTTCGCTGGTGGTTTTACATTCCAGGCCTATGACTTGTACCAAGCCCTCTAGAGGGTTTGTGGTCCACCAACTGGTATCTCACTGAGGCCGTCTATCATGCCTCTTAGCGAAGGACCCTGTGTAATCGTACCAAATATCCCTATGTCGTTGAGGTTGTGTGAAAGTCCGAACCACGGCCTCCCGTACTGGTCCACCGACATATCAAGGAAGTCTCCGAGCCCACCGCACCTATTGTAGCCACAATCAGGCTCTGTGTCAATCGGATCATCAAGGCCGTTGAGCTGGACAGTAGTCATCAGTGGAGAGTCTCCAAATGCATCAGTAATGATTGTCATATATGCGTTCCATGTATTGTTTCCTGAGTCTCCGACATAGCCGAGAGCCACCTTTCCAGCCCCACCCGCGGTGATTACAGGAAAACCAGTACCCGAAATATTGGTAGGAGGAGCGACCATCATGGGATCGCTCCAAGCCTCTCCCTCATCTGTGGAGTAGGAGTAGTATGGCATATTATCAAGGCCATTCCACATCGCATGTACGTTCCCCTCGTCGTCAACAGCGACCTGAGCCTCCTCGCCGTTCCATGTATTTGCAGTCCCAGTCTCCTCAGTAGGCAATGGGTGTTCACTCCAAGTCAGGCCACCATTACTGCTCTTGTAAATCGAATATCCCTCACCATTACACCCCATATTGCCACGGTATAGGTTTCCGAGCACACCCCCCTCTATGTGAGCAGTCAGCCCCCCGCTTTGACAACTGATCGGCGCGCCAGATACCTCTGAAGTCCAAGTCCTACCCCCATCGAAGCTCGTCGAACACAAGGGATGGGGGGCATTCCCGTTGACGCAGAAGGACCATGTCGTGGCATAACCGGGTGCCGGGAGCAGTGCCGACCCAATGGTCTGGTGATCTTGAACAGAGTAAATCGAGGTAGCAAGCTGACCATCCTGCCAAGATGCACCCTCATCATCAGAGAACTCCACAGTCATTCCTAGGAGGGCATGCATGTCGAACTTCATGATTCTGTCAGTCCACTTGTCGACGTATATGTATGGATCATTGCTATTTGGAACGGGGATCAGCGGATTGTACACATTCTGACAGCTATAGTCGGTTAGCGAGACCATCTCAATTAGCCCAGAGCACTGGACAACCGCCGTAGATCCGGACGGACCATTGCCCCAGCTGGACATGTATATGTTATCCATTGATGTGATTCCGATTGTTGGCTCGAATGTACTCATCCCGATTCCATAGTAAGATCCCATTGTCAAGTAGGGCATATTGTTCCCCGTGAGGTTCACCGTAATATTCGCGTTTGAAACTGCGATATCGTCCATGGCATCAACTCCACCCGAATAGTGGTACCATGTTGTAAGTGGAACCTCGCCTAGATCTGGAAATAGGCTATCCTCCTCCATAATGGGAGGGTCATCGCTTCCAAAACACCCGGTTAGAGGGACGGCTAACATCAGGGCCGCCAGTGCCATCGCAACGGTGCGCATGTTACCTCAGACAACGAATCACACTTGATTTGAACGGTTATGGGAACAGCACAGGGATTTGTTGAAATCGAATAACTTTGGCGTGTGGCCATGAGAGTCGCTGCAGTGGTTCTAGTAGCCCTAGTCGCAAGTATGTCAGGCTCACTGGCCGTTACCAGTCAGCCAAATACAATAGACACCACTAAGATGTCAGAGGAACTAATCTCGGAATTGGGCGGAGACGGCCAAATAGAGACTATTGTACAGTTTCACAAGCCTCCGACAGAAGGGGTATGGAGAGCGATAAGATCCATTGGCATAGACGTGATATCAGAGATGTCCGTCCTTCATGGGGGGCTTGTATCGGGTACTTCGTCTGAGATCTCTAAACTTTCCAGTCTGTCGGTGGTGAAGCACATGGAGGCAAACCTCCTGATAGAGCACTTCTATCTTCCAGGCAATCAAAACGACACCGAGTCTATGATGCATGAGACAGTTACATGGGTTAATGCAAGTCTGGCATGGCATAGAGCCATAATCGATACCGATGGAGTCCTTAAGACAGAACCAGACCTCTCACTTTCGGAATACGATGGAGAAGGAGCTACTGCGGTGGACCTGGATACTGGAATAGATGGAGAGCATCCAGATTTTGATTGTGGCGAGCCTTGGTCAGGAGAGAAACTCATCTGGTCTGCCAAGTGGACAGGCGTGGCATGGGTAGACGCTCCAAATTGTAATTCCGATACTTCTAGTGGCCACGGGACCCATGTCGGAGGGACCATTGCAGGAAATGGCGATGCTTCAGGAGGAAGACGACTAGGTACTGCAAAGGGAGCTACAATAGTTGCTCTGGGAACAGGGGACGGGGCTTCCATCTTTGCGGCCGTCGAGGGGCTTGAATGGACCTATCAACATAGTAGACCGGGACTGAATGATTACAATATCAGAGTTGTTTCAAATTCATGGGGAACCAATGGAGACTACAACCCCTCGAATGCTGTAACATTACTGACTGATATGCTGACTTATGACAATCAAGTTGCTGTGATATTCGCTGCATCTAACAGTGGAGGGTCGGGAGACGAGTCTGAAGACGATTTGAGGACAAACGTCTACGCTAATACGCCATCCGCCATATCTGTGGCGGCGCTTACTCACGATGCGAGTTCCGTAACGTCATTCTCAAGCAGGGGGTGGAAAACACAACAACACACTTGGCCAGACATAGGGGCACCCGGGAGGGATATATGGGCAACAGCCCCTAGGGCAACAGCGATTGACGCTTCAACGAGAACACAGGGCGATATCTACTACATGTCGATTTCAGGAACTAGCATGGCTACTCCTCATATCGGAGGCATAGCTACACTATTACTCGCAGCCGCACCATCACTAGGTGTTGCGAACTATCAGATCGAGGACCACGATCATCAGGAAAGCATGTATTTCAATGAATCCGCAAAGGGCCTACAGTTCGATGATTGGGATGAGAGGAACGAGTCAAGGGTTCATGAGATCGAGTTGATTCTGGAGCTAACATCTCACTATGACCTTCTGAGGAATTCATGCGAGGAAGGAAATGACGATGATGCGTGTAGTGATATCCCCGAGGAGTGCTATGTCTCCGACAAGACCAACAGGTGCCATGACTGGAGAGTGGGACATGGTCTTGTAGACACTGACAAGGCACTGGCTCTCGCTAGAACACTACAGGTAATGAGAGATCCCAATGAAGATGGATTCCTAGATCATCCAGAAGCTACGGTTTGGGATGCATACGAGCATTATGAAGGAATAATGGACATAAGGGGGATCGAGCTCCAGACCGATCAACTAAGACATGCGTGGAAAGGTGAGTGGAGCCATTTTAACAACGGTCCAACTAGTACATTTGGAACATACGCAACTGATGATAGACACTATGTTTGGGTTCCTAATGGGACCTCGGAAATGCAAGTATCATTCAGCTCGCTTGATTGGGATACGGACACCGCTCAAGTGGCTCAGATACGCCCCAATGTGGACCTAGGATCAGATGGAAGCGATGATGCACAAGGCCAAGGCACAATAGTTGGGGATACGATTTACATTTCTCTGGATGTGTCCCCAGAACATTGGGATACATGGACGGAGTTCGACGTGACAGGAACTGCAATATCATTGCCGATTACAGGCATCATCACTGGATCCGAGTTCATGGAACCAAGAGTCCCCTACACCTACGATGTCCTTCTTACATTGGATGTCTCAGAAGAAAGGATATTCGAGGTACCAATCAGAACCGATGGTTATTCAGATCTAGACCCTGCGACTCCTTCTGATTTATATGACCCTGAAAATGCATTCAATCTTGTAATGGTCAGACCGGTTTACGATGAGAGTCTAATACCCTCGTTTAATCAGGACAAAGGCCCCATCATCAAGACATCCTCTTCCATGCCGTTGCTTATTGGAATCAGCTCTATTGTCTTGCTGATAGGTCTTGGACTATCTGCAGCATGGCTACGAAGTCAAAGATCTGGACTCATAGAGGCAGAAATATTCGAACAACAAGAGATTGAAGACTAGTCCCATCCGTTTTCAAGAATGGGGGGAGTGGTTTCCAATATTGACTGTAGTGGGTCAATCCACTCCATTCCAAGGTCTCTTTCAGCGGGAGAGGCATCCCAGTACAGACTCTTACTCAGATGCCTCTTGGCCCATGAGACATCTATCTTAGGATGGAAGAAAGCAGCTACTAAGGCCAACCAATATGGTGACTCCCAAGTCACCCACTTCCTCTCAGGATGCGCTTTCTTCAGGACCTTAGCGATTTCACTCATCGTCATATCCCCGGAAACCGTGAGATACCTCCCCTCTTCCTCTCCGCCCTTCAATGCTCTAACATGAGCCTCTGCCACATCACGTACATCGACGATATTTATCTGCATAGGGAGATTGAGGGGAACCTTTCGCCGAATCATCGCCATCAGGATCGCCAAAGAACCTCGAAGATGCCTAGGAGAGAGGGGTGGACCAAATACCATACAAGGATGTATCGTGACTAATCGAGGGCGAGTTCCGGGGTCCAGCGAAGCATGCCATTCCCTGACAATCTTCTCAGCACTAACTTTAGCCAATCCATACGGATTGTTTTCCAGAGTAGCGTCATCAGCCCAGCTGTCAGTAGTTAGAATGGTCCCATCACTCCAGTTCATCGGCCTGATAGCAGCTGTTGACGATGTGTGTACGAATCTCTCAACAGATCCAGACTTATCAATTGCCGAAATCACGTTCTTGGTGCCAATAACGCTTGGATCAACGATTTTCCTCTGAGGATCTCGTGATCTAACAACGACTGTCGCCGCAGTATGAATCAAATCAGTACATCCCAAGATCGCAGAATCTACGGAATCAGAATCAAAGAGATCCATTTCAACAATTTCAATACTCCCTCCCTCTCCGATTTCCATCGATTTGAGATGAGAAACCCTCTCTGGGTCTTCAAGATCCCTGACAGTCGCTCTGACCTGCATTCCCTTTGAAAGTAGATTAGCTACTATGTGACTGCCAATATACCCGCTTGCTCCGGTTACAACCACAAGCCCCTGCTCCATGATACTCACAGTGGCTTCATATTATTCGATTTAACCCAAAACGAAGCAATCATTCTTGATCTGTGGTTTCAGAGTTCACACTCTTAGGCAGCAGCCAAGAAGGAGCATACCAGTTCAAATCTCCCATGAGGCGCATTGTAGATGGAACAACTAGGGCCCTGACCAGAGTCGCGTCTACTGCTACTCCTAGTGCTAGCATAAAACCGAATTGCTTCATCAACGACACCGAAGATAGCCCAAACGCAGAGAAAACTGTTACCATGACCAGGGCCGCGGATGTAATTATACGCCCACTTTTCTGAAGACCGACTGCGACAGATTTCGTGTTGTCCCCAGTCCTCTCCCACTCTTCATGGATTCTGGATAGCATCAATACCTCATAGTCCATACTAAGTCCAAACAATATTGCGAAAATCATTACTGGGGTAGTGGGGTCGATTGGTTGAGGGGTGAAGTTCAACAGCTCAGCTCCATTTCCCATCTGGAAAATCCAAACAAGCACTCCGAATGATGCACTGACTGATAACACATTCATTATCAGAGCTTTCAGTGGCAGAACAACGGATCTTACTTGTAGGAAGATAAGAATATAGCTGGTTATTAGTATGAAAGCCAGCGACAAAGGAAGATTTTCTGCCACCGCTTCAATCACATCTTGATTGTATGCAGCGACACCGGCAACATTTACGGTTGACAAGCTACCAAATTGTGAGTTCTTCGACTCGAGGTCTCGAATTGAGACTACAACCTCCCTGGCTTCGACACTGGACTCATCTCCCTCTATTCCGACGACCAGCAACACCACATCATTACCGATGAAACTGTCCTTCAGATATTCTCTCTGAGCGGACAACAGCATAGCCTCAGCACCAGAACGCTCTCCATCATTCGTAGAATCCCAGAAGTCAACCACTTCATCCTCGCTCATATTCACATCAAAGTACGCATGACTACGAACGTAAGTCGTTCCTTCAATATCCAATATCTCCTTTGAGAATTGGTAAAGAGATCGAATATTGTCTTCTAGCAGTGGATCCACTCCCTCCTCCGTCTCAAATACTGCCAAGGCAGTATTCGAAATGTACTCAGGCCAGTTCTCATCCGTAAGCTCCATTCCTTGCCTTGCCTCATCATCCGGACTCAGCGCCTTGTAGGTAGTGATGCCATACTCAGCTTGTAGAAACGGAGATCCGGCCAGCATAAGCACAATTACCGCGGGAACCAAAACCGAAAACGGCCTTCTCATTACTCCACTGGCAACATTCGACCAGAAACCCTCCTCACCAGTGTCTCCTGCGAATGAAAATGGAACCCTGAACGAGTTTACCTTGTCCCCTAATAGAGATAGGATTGCGGGTAGGAGAACTATCGAAGATGTCAGAGCTACGGCAGTAGCACAGATCCCTCCCCATCCTAGCGAAGGAAGCCCAGTATTTTCGAAGAACAGCATACCCATTAGACCGACTATGACAGTCATTCCAGAGAAGAAAATAGCACGGCCCGCCGTAGCACTAGTCATTGCAATGGCCGTCCTATGGTCCCGCCCTCTGCCTATCTCCTCTCTAAATCTATTAACGATAAAGAGTGAGTAATCCACACTTAGCCCAATTCCGAGAAGAGATACTATGTTATTCGCATAAACAGTGATATCATCGAAGACATAACTGAGTCCAGTTACTATCCCAACAGCAGCAAGAACGGTGTATACGCCAGACAGCACAGGAAGACCGGCTGCTACCAAGCTTCCGAAAACCAGTAGCAAAATAATCAGTGTCAGAGGAGCTGAAATCAATTCTGCCTGAATCAACTCTTCCTTCAGTGTCAGATCAAAAGTGACGTCAATTGCCAAGTTATCAGTCACCCACTTTTCCATTCCCTCAGGGGCATCATCCGGGAGAGTTAATTCATCGAACTTCTCCTTAAGCAATGCCTTCGAACCGTCTCTGTCTAGATTCACTTCAATCTTTATCCTGGTCCACTCAGGATTTACAGAACTAACCAGTTCAGATCTATTTACATCGTTGGTATACCATGGGTATTGCACAGACACGTGCTCATTATCCGTCATAGGAGAAACAGTTTCCATCATTGCACTCTGTATGTCCTGATCTTCATGACTCGCATCAGGATGATGAAACAGTACGTGGAAAGAGAAACTATCACTTTCATTTTCAGAGGTAAAACCTATTCGTGCGGCGTCCCAACCGTGTACAGACTCAAGGTCCCCCTCACCATAACCTTCTGCATACCTAGGCTCCAGAGTCATTAATGACGCAAGAGAGCCGCAAAGAATCAGAGTCAGTATTAGAACAACTTTGGCATTATCATAGACAAATAAACCCATCTTGAAGTACGATCTGTGTTCTAGTTCCTCAGGCTCAGTCGCACCTTCCATGGCCCCTGCGACAAATATTTGTATTTGTATAGTATAGTTTCAGAACCTACACCCAGTGTATCCACAAACACTCACAGAAGAGATGCCACCGACTCGATAATGAGACTGGGTTTTTGAGAGGACTCGTTCGCATCCGACCTAGTCGCCTCGCCTGAAAGGACGAGAATCCCCTTTACTCCCGATCTATGAGCCATCTCGATATCTGTATAGATCCTGTCGCCGATCATCGCACAGTTCTCGGCCCTGAGGCCCAGCTCCTCTATCTTGTGCAGAATCATCCCTGGGTTGGGCTTTCCACAAATATGAACAGGCCTAACACCTGTAGTAGCTTCGAAAAGCTCCATGTAAGCTCCCGTATCTGGTAACCCTCCTTCTGGAGAGGGGCAGACCATGTCTGGATGACTAGCGACCATGGGGATTCCATTATGCAGATGGATGGAAGCAGTGGCCAGCTTCTCATAATTGATTTCTGTATCATATCCTAGAACGACATACTGTGGGCTCTCAGAACTAGTATTGATCCCCCTACTCTCCATCATCTCACGCATCCCCTCTGTCCCGACCACATAAGTTTCCGTAACTCCCTCATTCTCCAGCCACGATAGAAGGTCGTGTGTCGACAGGAGAATATCATCCTCTTCAGCAGGTATGCCCATAGAGGTTAGCCTGATGAGATACTGTGACACAGACTTGCTGGAATTATTGGATAGAAAGAACCTCTTTATCCCTCGCTTATCCAACCGATCTAGAAACTCCAGAGCGCCTTCAATAGGCTCGCCACCGAGATATATTGTACCATCGAGATCAAGAAAAACCGCCTCTATCCCATCTAGAGAAGTACTCAACTGATCCAAAGAAAACACCTCACGGAAGAACCAGGGTCTTGAACAAGAACCAAGGGTTCCACAGTTCGGTCTGAGCATCTTTACTGGCGATCATCTCAGACATAATGGTGCCAATTTCCTTCTTCCTGTTAGCTTTATTGATGAACCAACTAGTCAGACGCTTCCACTTCATCATCTTCTGAAGTGTCTTAGAGTTAGTCAGCTCCTTCCCAAGAATACTCCAGAGCTCTTCCATATACTCATTCGCAGAGTCGATGGGAAAACCCTCCTCATGTGCTAGCCTGTCAAAGTGTTTGCTCGTCAACTTGGCCGACAATAGGGCGTTTCCAATGCCCTCGCCACTGAAAGGATCTACCAAGCTGGCAGCATCACCCACAGTCATTGCACCAGCCATAGCGCCTCTCCGTGGTTGATGAGAAGGAGCGTTTTTTCGGGGTGAGCCGAATGGCAATTGCCATCCTTTCGACGAACCGCTCACTAGCGTAGCATTCTTGAAACGATCCTTGAATCTAGGATGCTCGTTAATCAACCATTGTTGTGTCTTCCGGAGCCCTCTCCAAGATCCCTTCCTCTTCCCCTTTTTCTCTTCGGCAATTAGCATCCCTATGCCGACATTGACTACGCCGTCCCCAACAGGGAATAGCCAGAAGTATCCAGGAATAACCTCATCCACGAAGTGGATCTCAATCGGCCCTTCTGGCTCTTCAAGGCCCTCGACATTCTCCCAATACTCCCTGTATCCTCCGCAGAAATGCTGGTCGTCCTTGTGAGGCTCGTCATGTAAATCTGTAATTTTCCTCGATACAGGACAGTTGTACCCTCCTGCTCCAATTGTAACGGATGATGTGAAAGTCATCACAGGATTTCCTGAACGGCTTCCTCCGAACATTCCCGAGACCCCAATAATCTTCGACGATGCCCCCTCTCCCTCACTCAATACTTCCTTTACCTCAAAGCCCTGAATGACAGAACCGCCACCCTCCTTCACAATTTCACTAGCTCTCTTGAACATCATGTAGTCAAACTGCGTCCTCGGGAGAGCGTACCCAGACATCAGCCCCTTTTCTTCGTAGCTCTCCTTGGGGAGCATTACCCTGACCTCCGATCCATTAGCACTTCCAAAGAGTATCGAGTCCACTTGATAATAGGGAGTCGATTGCACTAGGGGTAAGACGCCCAGCTCCTCCACATGAGACAGAGATTTTCCTCCGACGGCATCCCCACATACTTTATCCCGTGGCCAGACCCCTTTCTCGATTAGGAGTACCTTGCATCCATTTAGAGAGTTATACGCCGCAGCTGCTGAACCTCCTGGTCCGCCTCCGACAACTATCACGTCGAATTCGGAATTATCAGGTGGCACTTCACCTGTATCGATGGGCATCTCCCACAGTTCCACTGTACAACCTCGCATATCCGAACACGCTCTACTCATTCAAGCTATTCCAATGGCTTCATCCCGAAACACCCTTTCCGAAGACCATGGAAAACCGCGTTTCAGTCGTCCAAACCACACTTCCCGGAGAATGGCTAGAGCCAGAGGTCGGAGAATGGATCTTCTTGAAAATAAGAGAAAAACTAGCTACTTGTGCGCACAGAAGCAGGATTCACTCTACATACCGCTGGGATGGAAAAATAGAGTTCACCCAGGAATGGAGAGTTCAATTCAAGACGTCACTCGAACTCAAAAACTCTCTAATCGAGGAAATAAATTCCCAGCATCCATATGAGACGCCACAAATTCTTGCTTGGGATGCAGACACGACAGAGGACTACTTCAATTGGGTTCAAGGATGAAGCGCCTATCGGGAACCGTGGCCATGCCGCCGATCCTCAGGCCAGCGAAGGAAGTCCCATCGACATGGTGGAGTTCCGATGACCCCATGGAAACCAGACCGAAGGTTTCGACCATGGCAATCCTCTGCATCGGTTTGTGGATTTTTGGAACCGGCGATGCAATCCTCATTGCTGCTGGAATAGGGAACACCCCTTGGACAGTTTTAGCCGAAGGTATCGCTCTCATCATGGGCGTTTCAATAGGCCAAGCGACATTTCTCATCAGCTTCGCTGTCCTATTCCTTTGGATCCCGTTGAAAGAGAAGCCAGGAGTTGGCACAATCCTAAATGCCATACTTATTGCAGCTGCAATTGAGTACATGCTACCAGTTATGCCCTCTCCAGAAGGGACCCTCCAATCAGTCACTCAGGTGCTACTTGGTATTGCCTTAGTTGGAGTTGGAAGTGGGATTTATCTCACTGCTAACTTGGGGCCAGGCCCTCGAGATGGATGGATGACAGGGATACAGAGAATCTCTGGCATCCCCATAGGATCAGTTCGCGCTGCCATAGAGATTTCAGTGGTTTTAATTGGATGGTTACTTGGAGGGACTGTAGGATTAGGAACATTGCTATTTGCCCTAATGATTGGGCCTGTGGTAGCCATCTCACTCAATGTGGCAGGGCATCTTGGAGCTGAGGAACAGGGAGAGATTTAGATGCAGAGGTGTGGAATTTCAGAGGTCCTGAAGTCGTTCGAAGAGAACGAGGACATAAAGTTGGTACTTCTGAGGAGGAACTCAAATGCATTGGGACTCGTTAAGATTCGCTCAATGGCCGATGAACTGGGAATACGAGTTATCGAGGGTTCTGACAATGACCTATGGAGGATGTCAAGAGACAACACACAGGGAATCCCAGATGTGTTAGCCTTGGTCGGCAGAGATCCGAATCTAAGTTTTGACGAGGTTATTTCAACCGGTGGATTGATCTGGCTCCTAGCAGGAGCCGCATATCCGGTTAATATCGGATTTTGCATCAGAACCGCCGAAGTATCTGGAGCCAATGCTGTGTTTGTTGATGCAGAGCTTTCTAACACAGAAAGGAAGGCGGCCAAAAGAGCGTCAATGAAGGCTCATAGATTCATTCCCGTATTTTGGGGCGATGGCTTCGAAGCAGCCAAATCTGCAAAGGATAGAGGATTCAAAATTGTCTCCTTAGAAGATATAGGCGGAAAAACACCTTGGAATACAGATCTGACTGGTGACATTATGCTTATCGTGGGAGGGGAGAGAAATGGAATTCCACAGAATATTCTAGATATATCAGACGAGATAATCAGAGTTCCGATGTCTGGATTCGTCCCCTCATTCAATCTCCAGGCCCCACTGAGCGTGGTGGCAATAGAGGCACAACGGCAGAGAGGTATCTAGTATATCGGCCCTAAGTGCACTCCAAGCATCAGCACAAGAGTAGAGAAGACTGTAATCAGAATGTTGTCATCAATCGGGCCGAACTCATATCTTTCGACAAACGTAGCTACTGCTGCGGCAATCAGCCCCCACACTGGAAGAGACGGGTCCCCAAGACCTCCAACATACCAGCCCAGGGGGGCACTCACAATGAACATGAACACATTTCCAATCGGACTCTTCGACCTCTTCCTTACTACGAGATTCCTCACAACTCCTGTTACTCCATCTCCGAATGCCATGAACAGTGATGGAATAATCGCCAACCATGGATCTCCGACGAGTGCCCATATCACAGTTATAGAGGCCCACCACATCAATGAGAACTTCACATCATTCTGATTCTGTTCCGTCTGAAACCAGTACATTCTCCGGCCAGAGACATGAGCGATAAACGTGAAAATAGTTAGAATAATTCCACATACCATCGGGTACCAGTAGTCAGTGAAGAGAAACGGAACGCACAACGATCCAACGCCCCCTGCGAACATATGTACTATCTTTCTGTTATAGTATACAGCACGTATATCCTCCACTCCCCTATCTACCATCATTCTATACGGGATCTTTGTGGAAAAGAGAATGATCACCACATAGATTCCCATTATCACCGAATAGTATAGCTGCTCATCCATGTCAAAGCGCAGAGTTGATGACCAGATATACTCTCGCATCGCCATGGATGGCAATGACGAAGACAAGGAGTTCGCTACCAAGGCGGTGCATTCTGGCATGGTTGAGGTGGAGGGCTCAGCAACAACTCCCATTTTCCTGACATCAACTTACAGACTTACCGATGAGAAGTACAAGGGCTGGGCTGCAGGGTTACACCATACAGGCCCGGTATACTCCAGAATATCAAGCGTGAATTCGGAGGTCGTTTCCGCTAAGCTGGCAGCATTGGAAGGAGCAGAGGACGCAGAGGTATTCGCAAGCGGCATGGCAGCAATATCCACCACTCTAATGACCCTCCTATCTAATGGGGATCATATCGTGGCAACACCGGACTGTTATGGTGGTACATATGCCCTACTTACAGAGATATTACCAAGAATGGGAATAGAGGTAACCATGGCCGATATCAGAGACCCATCTAGTTACGAGGAAGCAATCCAAGACAACACCAAGGTACTCTATGCTGAGACAATGACAAACCCCACTCTGAAGGTTTGTGACCTCAGTGCGATGGCCGAGATTGCTCATAGAAACGGGATAGTCTCAGTCGTGGACAATACATTTGCATCCTCATGGTCGTGCAATCCAACCAAAATGGGCTTTGATATTGTGATTCACTCAGGTACCAAATACCTCGGAGGGCACGCAGACCTTACTGCGGGCTTTGTAGCCGGTAAGAAGGAGCTCATTGCTGAAATATTCCACACCAAAATATATCTTGGCGGAGCAGCAGACCCACACATGTGCTATCTCCTTGAAAGAGGTATGAGAACCCTACATGCAAGGATGCCAATCCATGCATCAAATTCAGCCGAGATAGCAGAGAGATTGGAGAGACATGACATGGTTGAGAAGGTTATCCACACCTCTTTGGAAAGCCATCCAGACTTCGAGATAGCGAACAGAATTATGCCGAGAGGCAGTGGGATGCTCGCTTTCGTCATCAAAGGCGGCGACGATGCTGCTCTAAAGTTCATGAAGTCATTGGATGTTATTTTCGAAGCAACCAGCCTAGGAGGGGTGGAGAGCCTTGTCGAATGCCCATTCAACTCAAGCCATATGTTTGTTCCCGAAGAAGTGAGACACGAGGCAGGGGTAGTTCCGGGCTTCGTCAGGATGAGTATCGGTATTGAAGGGGTTGAAGACCTCTGGACGGATATAGAGAAGGGCCTTGAATCAGCAAGAGAGCTATTGGTTTCAAGGGCTTAGGTGTCCTCAATGGATCTCGAGTTATTTGTCGCTGCAATGGTATTCATTGTCCCCATGTGCTTCACACCAGGTCCCAATAATGTCCTGTGTGCTGCTCATGGATCACAACATGGCTTCCGAGAGACTCTAACTTTGATTTCGGGCATGGCTGTCGGCTGGTCGGCACTGGGACTGTTTGTAGCGGCTGCAACTGATCTCATTGAGGAAAACAAGACAGTGTTTGATCTGCTCACATACGTCGGAGCCGGGTATATCGCATATCTCTCTTACAAAATTGCCACATCCGAAGCTTTGGAACAGGGAGAGCAGGCATCCGACAGGTTGGGGTTCATTACCGGAGCCACTATTCAGATAGTAAATGGAAAGGCCTGGATTCATTTCTTGGTCTTGATGACATCCTTCGGAACTCTGTTCGGCACCGGATTTTCGGGCAAGGTACTCCTCGTCCTACTCAATCTAGCCTGCGGCTTACCAGCTGTAATGACATGGGCCGCGTTTGGAACTGTTCTCAGGAGGGCATTCACAACTCCTAGGTCATCCAGAATACTCAATTTGACAATGGGACTGTCACTATTCGCAGTAGCAGCCTGGGTCGCCATGCCGCACTAGCTATCCCTATCTTTCTTACCGGACAGATAGATGAGCCCAGATATTAGAGAGATCAGTAGGATTTCAGCTAATGGCCACTCCCTCTCCCACCTATCTTCATCCATCGGATAGTAGTCGGCATTATCCCCAACCCCGTCCCCATCCGTATCATTCCACTCGTTCAGATCAAGCGGGAAGGCGTCCTCATTCTCTCCATAGCCATCCCCGTCCGTGTCTTGCCACTCACTCGATCTGTATGGAAACACATCTGAGTTGTCCCCAACCCCGTCCCCATCCGTGTCATTCCACTCGTAAGGATTGTAGATGAAAACATCTGAGTTGTCCCCGACCCCGTCCCCATCCGTGTCATTCCACTCATACGGGTTGTAGATGAAAACATCCGAGTTGTCCCCGACCCCATCCCCATCCGTATCATTCCACTCGTAAGGATTGTAGATGAAAACATCCGAGTTGTCCCCGACCCCGTCCCCGTCCGTGTCCTCCCACTCAGAGACGTCTTCCGGGAACCCGTCCGAGTTGTCCCCGACCCCGTCCCCGTCCGTGTCCTCCCATTCGCTTTCATCAGCCGGGAAAACATCGGCATTGTTCCCAATCCCGTCCTCGTCACTATCAATCCACTCGTTTGGATCATATGGGAACTCGTCATCTCCATCATTAACACCGTCTGAATCATCATCTTCGTCTAGAGGGTCACATACATTGTCCCCGTCGAAGTCATCAGGGACTTCGCCAGCATCAAGAGAGCTGCTTTGGCCACACAAGTCCTCATCGATATCAAGCCACCCGTCGTTGTCATCATCGGGATCGGAGTTGTCACCGATACCATCATTATCATTGTCGTTACTCTCACTTGGATCGAGAGGAAAGGCATCTTCAGCATCCGACCAACCGTCATTATCGTCATCAAAGTCCTCATTGTCGCCTATCCCATCTCCATCTGAATCCCACCACTCTTCTGAGTCGTAGGGAAACGAATCCTCCAAGTCAAGCCACCCGTCGTTGTCATCATCGGGATCGGAGTTGTCCCCTATGCCGTCCGAGTCGTAGTCTAGCCATTCAGAAGCATCATAGGGAAACACATCCGAGTTGTCCCCAACCCCGTCTCCATCCATGTCTTGCCACTCACTTGGATCCATGGGAAAAGCATCCGAGTTGTCCCCGACCCCGTCTCCATCCGTGTCATTCCACTCATACGGGTTGTAGATGAAAATATCCAAGTCATCCCTGTAACCATCTCCATCTGAATCCCTAATAAAGCCTGAAAGCCCCCACTCCAATATCTGATCGGCCCAACCAAGATCGTTCAGTGGCGGAACATGACTAGCGCCATTTATTCTCCAGTGGGAAACCCTATTGCCGGATTCGCAGTTCAAGAATTCGAACTCATCTGTATCGTCTACTCCATCGTCACCGGAGAGGTCACGGGCCCCAAGATAGGTCCAGCTCTGATCACACCTCGATCTTGTTGCCCAGCTCTGAACAGTCTCATTCGATGAGGGGTACTCGTTCCCTAGAATCGATCCGCCCTCATACCATATGACTGAATCTGCGGTGGAGTGAACATGAAGGATATCCGGACTTCCAGTGTCTGGGCACATGCTGAAGTCGTCCCATGTCACACCGTTCAGCGCAACTATGGAGCGAATTACCCCTCCTGCCTCACACGCCATCCTATGGCTCATGAATCCACCATTGGATAATCCGGTAATCAAGATTCCATCAGGATCAGCGCCGTAGTTGTCTATGGCCTCATCAATCATCCCAAGCAGATAATCCACATCATCCACTTCGCCACTGAAAAGACAGCACGAGTCAGTTGCATTCCATCTCCTTTGTCCCAACCAGTTCTGCGTTCCATCCGGATAGAGAAGAAGATGTTCGTTCTCATGTATGCTATCAAAAAGGTGCATGTATTCCGCATTACTCTGACCATTACCACTGAAGCCATGGAGCGAAACAACCAGAGGGAGTGGCTTGGAGTAATCATGTCCCCCAGGCATCCTCAATAGTGTGTATCTGCCTTCATAACCGACTGTTACAAAAGTATGCTCATCAGTGTAGTTTGTTGGTCCGAAACCGTCATTTGAGTTAGTATATTGATTCTCAGGGTCGAGACTATTCTGAGCAGAAATGTAGGGAATCGAGTGCCCTCCAATAGTAAAAAGGAGGACGATGATGATGACAGATGCCCTTCCTCGCACGTTCGCAGAGTCCCGAGGGAGGATATCAAACTGCCCTATACTGGCCATTTCTCAGAAACGCTACTTCAAAACCCAAACTATCTCTCAAATTCCATGCGAGCAGGATTTGCTCTCGTGCTGACCGCACTTGTGATCTTATCCCCGATATGCTCGGCCGACCAATACAAGGTATCGGGAAAGGCCACTTACTCCGATGGCACTTCGGTGATTTTCCAAGACGTTGAGATCCAGTGTGAAGACAACGAGTATGACTGTCATGAATTCAGAGGAATTTCCGATAGGACGGATGCATATGGAAACTTCGAGATAACGATTGAGATAGATGAATCATACGATGGGGCCGAGCTTATTCTCGTACTCCTAAATGAGAATACCAGCCACTTCATCGACATCTCGGAGATGGACCAGCCCCCAAGTGGTTTGGTTAGGGAAGATATTCAACTGATCCAGAGCAGTCCGCAGCCACCTGTATTTTCGGGAATTGGTTGTGGTATTGTCATCCTATCTATGGCCTTCGCAGTCATTCTTGTCAGAACCGTAAGGAGATTGTCCACGCCCGGTGGTAGGGCAGAGTTCGTAGGGTACAGGGCCCCAAATACAGTAAATTGTCCAGATTGTGATTACAAGGTGGAGCAACACCTTCTGATAAGGCACCTTATCGTAGATCATGAATACGACGCCTTTGATGCAGGGGAGCTGGCAGGAGAGATATTCCGGGGGACATGGTCTCCGCCCGAAGAATAGTTAGGTGGTGCAGAGGACAGGATTTGAACCTGCGAAGCACTACGCACTGGGACCTCATCCCAGCCCCTTTGACCACTCGGGTACCTCTGCTTGTAGACCGAGGGACACGTCAATCATATTTCAGAATCCCGGCTACAGTGATATGTCGGGCCTTATGCCTCTTGGAGGGATACAGAGTCACCTACAGATACTACGCCCTCTTCAATCACGAAGGCCGACCAGCGCGACCATCCCTCTCTCCTGTCATGATCAACTCTCGAGAAATCGTTTTCGGAGAACGAGCCCCCAATCTTTCTGCATGGGGCGCATGGTTCACTTAGCCTTATCTTGGCCCCTCCAATACCGATAATCGTACCAACTTCAAGCGCAGACCAGTCTATACCCTCGATAGTGAAGTTCTCCCCAGCAGTTCCAACATCAATTGGGTGCCCCTCCTCTTGTAGTTGGAGTATTCTCTCAATGGAGAAAATGCACACAGCCCTCGCTGGATCACCATCTCTCCTTTCGGTCCTGAATCTGTTGTGATCCCCCTCTACCCCCTCGAATCTAATGATAGCTGTTCTTAGAGGGAGCTTTGGCACTCCCCCAGAGCCGCTTACATTTATTGAGTGGACAATTCCTGTCATTCTACTCCTCCATTGTCTCGACGCTCAGGCCCTCAAACTCAACCACTAGGTTACCTATTAGAAGGGCACCGGCCCCTACGAAGAACCAGAATCCGATTTCGTCATATCCCATTACCAGACTAGCTATCCCCGCCCATACTGGCTCAAAGGCATAGATTATTGCAGCCCTAATCGGTGGCAAATCCCTCTGGAAGACATTCAGAACCAAGAGGGCCACCAAGGAGCCCAACGCTGCACACAGGAACAGAGGCAGGAAGAAGTCCCATGTCACTAGAACCTCTTGGAAGTCTGTGAGAATGGAAACCCCTTCAGAGCGTATTGGAAGAACCAAGAGCATTACCGCCCCAAGCAGCATAATTGTCACCATCATTGGTCCAGTGACTTCTATCGGATCATTTTCCTTGGTAACCCTGTCAGTCGCAATGATGTGCGCACCGAACATGTAAGCACTGAAAATCGTCAGAAACTCCCCGAAACCAAGAGAAACCTGGGGAGGACCACCTATCCATCCCGCGCCAAAAGTCGCCAATAAAACACCGATTACTGTAGATTTGGTTACACTCTGCCTACCTAGAGAAATCGCGATAAGAGCGGTGAATACAACGTAAAGGCTGGTGAGGAAAGCAGAAACTCCAGGGGTTACTGTGGTGATTCCAATATTCTGGCTGAGGTAACCGGCAGAGAGGATTAGTCCTAGCCATGCCCCTCCTCTAATTGCGTCTGGATTGGATAGCCCAGCCCTCGCCTTTGGAAGCAGGGCCAGAGTGAGTATCGTCGCAATGACGAACCGGGCGGAGAAGAATAGGAAGGCGACCCAGTTGGCCTCAAGCTCAGGGACAGCACTCTCGGCTGCCTCTATGCCTTGTTTCATCCAAATGAAGGTCATTCCCCATACGAACGAAATTGCGAAGATGGCCATGGCGGCACGTCGCTCCCTCTGCACGAGTAATCGGGAACATACACGCATATGGCCTCATCGGTGACTCGAATTGAAGTGTGCTAACCCTTCCGTATCCTGCATATGGGGCACAGATGGACGAACCTCTCCTACGCAAACGTCGCTACGACATCCCCTCTAGCTCACAGAGTATCCAGGGAATGGGAGGACTCTCTGGCCAGAGGCGGAGCAGCGGAATTTGATGCCGACGCAGAGAAGCTTGGAATGATGCCACTGAGGGAGGCTGCAGCAAAACTCCTGTCCTGTGATGTTACGGACGTTTTCTGCGGTTCTAGCGCTACGGCCATGATGTGCTCTGTTGCATGGGCCGTGATGCCCTCGGAGAAGCACAACATAGTTTCATCCAGAGCAGCATTCCCCTCTACTGTGTACCCTTGGTCCAGGGTCGCTCTGGAAACGGGAGCTGAGATAAGACTAGCCTCTTATGATCACAATCACTACACTAAGCCACAGGATATACTAGATTTAATTGACAAAAACACCTCCGTGGTTGTTATTTCACATGTGGAGTATGCAAACGGGCAGAGGTACGATTTGAGAAAATTCTCTGAAGCCGCTCACTCAGTAGGCGCCATACTGATGGTTGATGCGACCCAATCTATGGGAATGGTCCCCATAGACGCAGTTGAGTCGGGAGCTGACGTCATTGTATCCTCTGGCTATAAGTGGCTCAGAGGGACTTATGGAGCAGCAGTCGGGTTCCTCTCGCCCAAGGCAAAGAGTCTGATTCCCGGGCTAGTTGGATTCAGGAGCCACAAGGATATCTGGGATATGAGGTCAGATAGGATGAATCTACCAGAGGACGCCAGCAGGTTTGAGTTCACCACTCTACATTTCGGAGCATTGCATGGACTAGCAGCATCAATAGAGGAGATGTTGGAAACTGGTATCGAAAGTATTTGGAAGCATGATCTCTCCCTAGCGGATGCTGTCATCGAACTAGCTCAAAGTAGAGGATTAGAGGTGGTCTCCCCCATCGATCATGATCAGAGGAGTGCAATCGTGAGCATACGCCCCCCTGCAGGACATCATAGCGCACACATAGTGAAGAGGCTCCAAGATGAGTTCGGGATATTGGTTACAGATAGGTCGGGGATGATCAGGATATCTCCTCATATCGACAACGAGCGAAGCCAGATCGAGCTCCTCTTCTCATCCCTTGACACGATACTGAGCAAATAAGCCGGTTAGGACTTAACATAGCAGCCCCACGCGGACACATGCGAGGCCCCGTCGTAGTGGTCGGAATGCACAGGAGCGGCACTAGCCTAGTCTCCCGGATTCTGGATGACTGCGGAGTGATGATGGGGAGGGATCTACAGGATGATCACGAATCACTGTTCTTCATCGCGCTAAATGAGTGGATATACGAGAATGCCGGAGCCAGTTGGGAGAGGCCCATCGCGCTCTTCGAACTGACCAATCAGCCAATGGTTATGTCGGCCATCGAGGAGTATGTCAGGAAGAGGCTCTCTAGTAGGTCCAGTAGGGCATACTCGGGCAGAGTCATGAAGAAAGGAATCTTCGATATGGATGGTACATGGGGGTGGAAGGACCCCAGAAATGGCCCTACTCTGCCCCTTTGGAGAGCTATCTGGCCTGATATGAAGATCATACATGTGATCAGGCATGGTGTGGACGTGGCAGCCAGCCTAAAGACGAGAAATTCGAATCACTGGGAGGGCGATGTCAGCAGATTCAAGAAGTGGCTTCCCACATATTCGTGGAGGTCCAGCAAGTCTCCGATAATGAGAGGACAGAGGTCCTCTACATTGGAAGGTGGGCTTAGCTTTTGGTCTGAGCAGATAGAGATGGAGACCGACATCCTGAGCTCCATAGAAGACAAGCATGTTGTCAGGTATGAGGAGCTACTGTCATCGCCTAGGGAGGTAATTTCTGGTATACTGGAGTATCTCTCGATTGATGTTACTGAGGAGCAACTTCTGGCAATAGAGGCCGGCATCAACCCTAGTAGAGCATTCGCATTCCGGAATGACCCTGAGCTAGTAGAATTTGCCGGGAACAACTCCAAGACCCTTGAGAAGCACGGTTACTAGACTCGATGAGAATAGTGCTATAACTCAAGGGCCTTACAAACATCTGATTAAATGCACATTCTGGTCATGTCAAGATCAACCCTGTCTCATGGTTTTGGTGGCTTCGAGAGGCAGTGTGAAGACCTTTGCGAGGGATTTGTCAAGGCTGGGCACAAGGTAACGGTTCTTACTACCTCCAGGCATGACGGGGTGGAGATAGAGGAAACATCCGGCTATACAGTAAGATTCCTCTCGCCATCAACGCCCATGAAGTTGTCGAGGGCATGGTTCAACAGGGCCCTCGATGAAATTCAAGAGATACATGCGGAGGATCCGATAGATGTCATTCACAGCAATGAATTCGCGGCTAAGGGGGCCATGGCATGGGCGAGGAAGAACCGAGTTCCAATCGCTGTTGTTTGTCACGGCTCACTTAGGACAGAGTTGCTCTCCTTCTTGTCGGCTGCTGATATGAGGCCAAGATACTGGCACTGGCTCATCCTAACCCCTCTGCATTTGCTTAGAAGGTGCCTTCTTTGGGAAATGCCGATGAGGAGATCAGCCAAATCGATAATCCTAGTCTCTCCGACCCTCGCAAGAGATTTCAGACTCTTTTCAAGGGAGAAGGTCAAGGTTATTGAGAACGGTATCGCCCTCCCAGAGAAGACCGGAAACAGAAGGAAAGGTGAGGATATACGACTATTATGCACTGGCAGAGCAGACAAGCAGAAGGGTATCCAGACTGCAATTAAGGCTGTAGCAGAGATAGATGATATGGATCTTCACTTAGACATCATCGGTACAGGGCCGTATTTTGATGACCTGAATATAATATGCAAGGATTTGGGGGCCGAAGACAAGGTTACCTTCCACGGGAGAGTGGATGATGAAGAGCTTAACAGAGCATATTCTTCAGCCGATATCTACCTAATACCAACAACCAGGTATGAGGGCCTCCCATTAGCTCTGCTGGAGGCGATGTCACATGGAATACCGACAATTTCTTCGGATATAGGAGGAAACTCAGATGTCATCACTCACGAGCACGACGGTTTGTTCATAAAACCGGGCAATCTAGAAGATCTAAAGGCATCCATTAGAAGATTGGGCAGTAATTTAGAGGAAAGAAAAAGAATCTCCGAAGCTGCAAGGGCCACAACCGAGAGGAGGTTCGACAAGGAGAGGATGATAGCCCAGACTCTACAGACCCTCGAGTCTTTGGTCAATATGCCTTAGTGCTTCCGTTTATTTGAATAGTACACGGCCACTCCAATGCTCATGGTGGATGTCGCCTCCATGGTATTAGGTGGCTTTCAAGACTCTCTAGTCGAAGTCTTTGGGTCCTCGGGTGGCTGGCTGTTCGGGCACCTCATCATTCTCTCGGCCTTCTCTCTGGTCGTGCTGTCAATCCGTAACAGAGACCACATAATCAAGGAATCAGGATATGGATCCCGACACTTCTCTCAGGCACTCGCATTAGTAGGGATGACGGCGATCCAGTATGTGGTTTACACTGGAACCATGGGATTCCCCTCAACTACTTCCATTATTCTGGGTCTATTTGGCGCATTATCGGCCCTCTGGATGATAAATGTCCTAGAGTGATTAGTCTTCGTCCCAGTCCTCATCGTAAGCTCTAGATCTCCTCCTGAGAACCATGACCAAAGATAGTAGGAGCACCAGTCCCCCTACTCCCCCTCCCACAAGCTCCTTATTGTCAATCAGGAGATCGGTCACCGAGCTATTAGAGTCTAGACCAATCGAGCCTAATGAAAGTCCTTGGGGCTCTATATCTACTCCTAAAGAGGGGTAACTCGAGGTACATGAGGAAGGTGGGCTTGAGCCAAAACCATCTCCATCCCCATCATCATCAACTAGAACTACGCATCCATTCCAAGAGTTCGCCAGATTGGAGGGAGTGGCAATCTGGAACTGACAGTTCCCCCCTCCCCCAGTCGCTTGAACTTGGAACTCACAGGGCGCACTCTGATCCTCGAACCCCGATGGCCACATTGAAGACATTGATTCGCCCTCAATCATCACTAAGCTGTACCCAATTGAGAACTCCGAATTTGCCTCGCAGACGAAAGAGGCGGCAAAGACCACGGGGTCGCCCGCTTCTATCGCACCTCCCCCTTGTCCCATCATGACCTCGCAGGAACCGTATTTCATTACTTCAAAGCTTACTGAATCCTCCTCCTGTGAAGTGATCGCCGCAACCTCGATACCATTTGCTTCGGTCACCTTGGCCGTGATATTGGCACTGTAAGTACCAGCCGGAAAGAGCTCAGGCACTCTAATGATAACCTGGATGTCCATTTCTTGGCCCGCACCTATCGTCACAGTTTGAGGAGCGGCAAACAGGAAATCAGACTCCTCAGATTCTGTTCCTATTTCCACGGATTCACTGTAGAAATTTGGATTCTCAAGCGTGCAGTAGACGATTGTGGTTCTGGTGGCCCCTGGCCATACCTCGACAGGTCCGGGGTCATCACAGGTTATCACGACTGATGGAAGTATCCCAATCTGGCCGGATGAAACGGGTCCTAGCGACATCATCAAGACTAGGGAGGCCATCATTGCCGAGAGTACGGCCCTACGACTCATGCATCCAACTACCCCCTCTAGCGAATAGATATTATGACATGTTGGACCAAAAAACGAATGAATTTCACTCAAAGGTTTCATGGCAGGCCCTTGTTTCGGGATGCCATGAGTGACGGGGCTGGCAAACCTCCAGTGGTCATAGTGAAGGAGCAAACCAACGTCACCAGTGGCACAGATGTTCAAGAGAAGCTGATTTCAGCCTCAGAGGTATTCGCTAACCTCCTCAAACCTACATTCGGTCCTAGGGGATTGGACAAGATGATGTACAAGACAGATGGTAACACTGCAGTTACCAACGATGGCGCGAAGATTGTATCAGAGTTGCTAGTGAAGCATCCAGCGGCCAAGATGCTCGTCTCTATGTGTCAGTCTCAGGAGGAGGCATGTGGTGACGGTGTCACCACGACGATGCTGCTATGTGGGGCACTCCTTCAGGAGTCTCAAACACTCCTAAGGAAGGGACTCCATCCCCTAACGATAATTGGGGGCTATAGAAAATCCATGTATTCAGCCACCTCAATGCTGGATAATATCGCCACTCCACTAAGTGATGAGAAACTGAACAGTGTAGCTGAGACGGCAATGATAGGCAAGGGGGCTGAGGCCTCTTTGGAACTATTATCTGGAATAGTTGTCAATACTCTCAAGACTACCTCTGAAAATACCGACTATCCAGCCGCAGAACACGTCTCCATGTTCAAGTCAGGCAAGGGGTCTTTGTCAGACTCAAGGGTGATCAACGGAGTAGCTCTCAGAAGGAGGATTCCTCTCGACGGACTCCCCAATGACATCAGAGACTCAAAAATTGCAATAATAGGCGGTGATCTGAAGATAAGGTCTATGACAAGGGACGCCCAAATTAAGATAGCGACTCCCGAACAGCTAGACTCATTCGTGGACGCCGAGAGAAGAAGGAAGGACCAGATCGTAGATGCAATACTCAGTACCGAGGCGAGCGTAGTTCTCTGTGGGGGAGAGGTCGACAAGGATATCCTACATGCCCTTGCGGATAGTGAAGTGGTTGTGATATCGGAGTTAGATGAAAGGGATCTGAGAAATGCCTCCGAGGCCACCTCATCTAACATAATTGACTCCATACTAGATGCTTCCCCAGAAGACCTAGGATCATTTGGGTCATTTGCATGGGAGAGGAATGAGTCTACTGACATGGTCGAGGACATAATCAGGATAGATGACTGCCCGTCTCCAGCTTTAGTTACCATAGAAGTCGGTGGCGATGGTAAAGAGGCCACTGAAGAGGCTATTCGGGGTATTTACGACTCCCTTAGGGCTACATCTCTGGCAATGTCGGAAGAGGCAGTCCTCCCAGGTGGCGGAGCAGCTCACTCGATGATCGCTCATCATGTCAGGACTCAGATGGAGTCTGAGCCCGGAAGGGAGAGGATCGCTATGGAAGCCTTTGCGAGAGCTATGGAGACTATACCCGCGGTTCTCGCTGAGAACTCGGGTCAGAACCCACTTGATAAGGTCCTCAAGCTCCGTTCCGAGGCTAGAAATGGTAATTGTGTCGGAATCAACAAGGATGGCGATATATCATCTGTTGATGGTGTCTGGCATCCCAAATCAGTGATTTCAGATTCACTAGAGACCGCTACAGAGACCGCGATAAGCATGCTCAGGATTGACCAAGTCGTCTCTGCCAGAGGGGACTAGGCATAGAATGCTTCAAGTTCCGCGCCCGCATGCCTCTCCATGGAACAGCCGCGAGCACTGATCAGCGTTTGGCATAAGGAAGGAGTCGAGGAACTCTCCAGCGCACTTTCCAGTATGGGATGGCAGATTCTGTCCACTGGGGGAACGGCCCGGAAACTAAGGTCAGCGGGCATCCCAGTGATTGATGTCAGTGAAGCTACTGGCCATCCTGAGGTATTCGATGGCAGGGTCAAGACCCTCCATCCGGCTGTACACGGAGGTATTCTCGCCAGAAGGGACAGACTAGATGACATGAAGACCCTCAATGAGCTGGGATACGGGCCAATTGATCTAGTGTGCGTCAATCTGTACCCTTTTGTTGAAACAGCAGCCAGAGACCCTCCGGCAACCAATGCGGAACTAATTGAGATGATTGACATAGGGGGCCCAACTATGGTGCGATCAGCTGCCAAGAACCACAAGGACGTCATTGTGCTAACATCCCCTTCTCAATATGAAGAGGTCGTTATCAAACTAAGCGAAGCAGGAGGTGGCCCGGCAGCCATCGGAATGGAGGAAAGAGCAAAACTGGCGTTGGAGGCATTCCAGAGTACTGCGGCTTACGACACAGCTGTTTCGAATGAGCTCGAGAGTAGGTTTAGAGGTGCAAAAACCCCCTCAATGATTAATATGGCTACAGGTGGAGAAAACCCTCTGAGATACGGAGAGAATCCGCATCAGCCAGCGTCATTCTATCCCGAAGCAGGAGAACCCACCGGCCTTGCGTCCGCGGTTCAGCATGGAGGAAAACCACTTTCTTACAACAACTACCTAGACTTGGACGGGGCACTAAGACTCGCTCGGAATATCATCCACTCATGCTCCGATCACCAACATGGATGCGTGGTTATCAAGCACACAAATCCGTGTGGTGCAGCTGTCGACTTAACTCAGTCTGAAGCATGGAAAAATGCCCTTGCAAGCGATCCCGAGAGCGCCTTCGGATGCGTCATCGCTTTCACTAAAGAGGTAGAACCATCTACTGCAGATGCTATTGGCGATCACTTCTTCGAGTGTATGATAGCTCCTGGATACCACCCAGAGGCCTTGGCCGCCCTGTCCTCGAAGAAGAATCGCAGGATGCTAACTCTTCAGCACATGGGACCCAGACAAACAGCTCTCTCGTTGAGACAGGTTAGTGGTGGCTGGCTTGCACAGGCACAGGGCCCACCTGCAGTTGATTGGGACAATGCAAAATGCGTAACTGAGAGGCAGATGGACGAGAAAGACTTCTCTCTAGCAAGATTCGGATGTGCCGTTCTCTCAGAAGTCAAGTCAAATGCCATTATCCTAGTCTCCGAGACTCCCACCGGCCTCGCTACCGTAGGAGTAGGACCTGGGCAGACCAGCAGAGTGGAAGCAGTCAGAATAGCCTCTAGAAGAGCGGGAGTTAGAGCGAGGGGATCTATGATGGTGTCTGATGCCTTCTTCCCATTTAGGGATGGGATAGACTCAGCCAATGACATTGGCGTCTCTAGCGTGGTTCAACCCGGCGGATCAGTGAGGGATCAAGACTCAATAGATGCCGCCAATGAGCATGGGATCTCAATGCTGTTCACTGGCACGAGATTGTTCCTTCACTGAGAAATGAATCTGAATGGACTAGCCAAGGTAGAGACCCCACTGTAATCCACCACGTTGCCACGAGATATTGATTGCGGGTCTCCCAATGCTTCCAATATTGTATTGACTGGCGCACAGGGCACTCCCACCAGAAGCCTCTCCAACTCAGATCTGGTCAGTCTTCCAACCGAGCTCTGAACCATCCCCTCTACCTGATCACGCTTCTCAATCCTCACACTATTTTCATTCCAGGACGTAGGAGCGTCCAGAGACAGAGCCTCATTGAGCTTCTCCCATTGGCCACCAGTCCCAACACCTATCGCGAACCAACCATCAATCGCACGAAAAGCCCTGTATGGGACAAGATTTGGATGACTGCTCCCCATTCTCTTCCCCTCTACCCCCATAAGCGCATTATGGGCCTGATTTACCAGAGACGAAATTGCGGTGTCCCATAGTGAGATGTCTATTCTAGCACCAATACCCGACCTCTCTCGTCGAAGTAGGCACGCAAGTATCGAACTGACGGCATTCATCCCAGTCATCACGTCTATCCATGCGACACCGACCTTAGCGGGGGGGCCTCCATCTTCACCTGTCACTGACATTATACCAGTTCTAGCCTGCATCGTAAGGTCGAATGCCGGCTCATCCCTTCTTGGCCCGGTCTGCCCATATCCGGATATACTGCAAACAATGAGATCAGATCTAACAGGGCCCAACAGGCGTTCAAAGGTACCCGGCCTGAAATTCTCAATCACAACATCCACCGAATTCATCAATTCCAGAACCTTAGACCTCTCCTCCTTCAGATTCGCGAATACTATCTCCTTGCCCCGGTTGCATGATAGGAAGTAAGAGGCCACCTCTGCTCCATCGAATCCCGATTGGAATGGGGGCCCCCATGTCCGTGAGTCATCTCCCCAGGGAGCCTCAACTTTGATTACTTCAGCGCCCAAATCGAATAGTGATTGTGCCGCATGAGGTCCTGCAAGAATTCTTGATAAATCGAGGACTCTAATCCCCTTGAGAGGTAACATTACTCAGGCCTCAGCGAGAGTACCAATTGAAATTATTCTGTATATGTCCAGAGTAAAGAGCGTTTCATGGTATCATATTGGAGTCCAGAATCCCATTGCTCTTGCCACGCACCATCCAGACCATCCCTCAAACACCCCCAAGGCACCTCCTGCCAAGAGACCGGCAGAGGCATACCATAGGTAGGGAATATCGACGAAATCGAAGTGAGCAGCGGAGGCTATCCCGAAGCCAGCAATTATGGAAGCCATTCCTCCGAAAAGCCTGAGAGCCTTTCCTCTTGCATCTATGTTACATTCCATAACCATAACACAACTCACCCCCGTGAGCTAATAAAAGCGTGTTTTATGGGAAATGCCGCTAATTTCTGGTGGGCACCCTGAAACCAACGTACCATATCCCAATCAGGCCAGCTACCAATACCGTTGCCGCTCCAAATCCGGGATCCGCGCCGTCCCAGGAAGACGGATCAGACAAAGAACCACTTCCCTTGGTCGAAACCGCCCAAACAAAGTACGAAGATACGGAAGCCATGACTGCGATTAGGGCGACAACTCCATACTTTGCATGTCTCGGAATGGTCTTCCCTGTTGCGTAGTATTCGAAGATTGCCGGTCCGAAGTAGTGGTTGGTCAAAGTCCATCTGAATAGTCCCTCGCTGGATAAAGAGAAGAAGTAAGCAGCTGGTACGGCCCAAGATACAGTCGGCCATCCGGGTATCCATATTCCTATTATTGCGAAGGCGACAAATAAGGCACCAAGTCCGGTGTAGAATCTGCTCTTCGAAGGACTGCTTGAAATGGAGTACTTCTCCACTATCTCGTCTACTGTCTCGAGCCTTTCCATACTGTCCCCGTTCCTCCGAGAGGTTTGTACTTTAAGTTCAGACCCCTGTAAATTCCCATGAAGGCACTCATCACTAACATGAAACCCGAGTTCTATCTCAGAGGCACATGAGTGGAGATTACTTGCTCCCTAGAATCGCGTCTCCAGAGGACCCCCTCAGGCTAGCGGTTTTGATCTCAGGAGGGGGATCCGGTTTACGGGCCCTTCTTAGATACCAATCAGATGGACCAAGAAATCACGTTACATCTCTGGTGATTTCCGATTTAAAATCAGCCGGGGGACTGAGTCATGCATCCGATTTGGAGATTCATAATCTAGCGATTCCCCTTTCGCAAGATTTGAAGGGCCTGGAAAGAAGAAAGGAGCACGAGGACAGGATTATGGAAGCACTTGTCTCAAACGATATTGAGATGGTTGTCCTCAGTGGGTACATGAGAATCCTCACTCCCACATTCGTCGCCGAATGGAAAGGAAGACTGGTAAACATCCATCCATCCTTGCTACCCGAATTTCCCGGTGCACATGCCCAGAGAGACGCCATCAATGCCAGGGTCAAAGTGTCCGGTTGCACAGTCCACTTCGTCGATGAGGGGGTAGACACAGGCACTATAATCGAACAGAGATCCGTACCAGTTCTGCCCGGCGACACTGTCGAAACACTGACGCAGAGGATCAAGGCTGTAGAGCATGAGCTTTATCCGAAGGTCTTAGACGACATATCCTCGGGAAGGATATCAACATAGATCTTCGGGCCTGTTGATGTTCTTTACCGATCTTCCATTGACCTCTACCAGGACATGACTAATTTCAGAGAACTGATCCCTCAGAGGCCTTCTATCTGCACCGATGTATTCTGCTACTTCAGGCCTCACAAGGGAAAGAAGTGGATGCAAAACCCCTGAGCTAATAGGCATGGCAATCGCATGGCTACCTATCCTATTCTCTAGATCCACGAGGATTTCGGCCTCTAGCCACGGGACATCGACCGGCGTTATCTGCAGCGGATTGTTGCAGAAAGGATCGGTGAGGGCGTCCAGAATAGCCTCAATGGGTCCTGCATTCGGGAACGAATCCACCACCCACTCTACTTGGAGACTCGAATCGATCACCCTACCGTATTCCTCCATATGCTCGGGGGACTCTACTGAAATCCTAATCGGCTCCAAACCAGCCTCCGCTAAGGCCATGGCCACCCTCTGTATACAAGCAACTCCTCCAATTTCGATTAGACATTTGTCTCTGCCCATTCGTGTAGACTTTCCTCCAGCCAGTATCAGGGAACGCAAACCCTCACCTCAACTCATCAAGCCTGCTCAGAGCATATTGTATTTCGTCCATTAGATCCAACGCCCTATTCATGAATATGGATCTTTCTTTCCTCCCTTCGGACTCTTCCATCCATACCATCAGCTGTCGGATATCTCTGGAGTCTCTCATAATGGTCCACTCCAGAACACTCTCGGCAATCGGGTCTTCGGAAGGAAGAAGACGGCCCGGCACAGTGATGCGGATGATAACTAGCACATATCCACTTCGCTTATGAAAAGACTCTGTGGCCATTTAAGACTCTATATTCATGGCCCCAAGACATAGCCACTTCAGGAGCGTTCATGAATGATGAAGCAGTCGGACGGGTTAAGCTTAGGCCTACTCGAGGGTGCAACGCACCCATCACTGCCGATATTTCGGCTACTGGAACGAGGCCCCTAGAGTGGGCCCGATAGCGAAGGAGAAATGAAAATATGTCACAAGAAGGAAAGTATGTCATACACGCTACCATCCGAACGGATGGAAACGTCCAGAGGAAGGACGTGGTCGGTGCGATTTTCGGGCAGACCGAAGGTCTGTTAGGAGAGTCGCTGCAACTCAGGAAACTACAGAGAACGGGCAGAATAGGGCACGTCGATGTAGTCCTGCATCAGAATAAAGGCAAGGTACAGGGAGAGATTCTCGTATCTTCGTCCTTGGACCAAGTCAGCACGGCTGTAATAGGAGCAGCTCTGGAAACGATAGATAGGATAGGGCCATGCAAGGCTGTAATCAAAGTCAAGATGATCGAGAACCAACAATCATCGAAGAGGGATCATGTGATCGAGAGAGGAAAGCAACTGTTGCTCAAGATGGTCAATTCAGGTGTCGATGACTCGAAGAATATCCTAGAGGAGGTCAGGGCGGTTTTGACCTTGGACAAGGAAACCGAGTATCATGGAATGACAGCAGGGCCAAACGTCACTGAATCTGAGGCAATAATCATTGTCGAAGGAAGGAACGATGTCAGGAACCTGCTTAAGTTCGGAATAAAGAACTCCATAGCCACCATGGGATCTGGAATTAAGCCAGAATTGGTAGAGCTGGCAAAGAGCAAGAAGGGAGTAACGGCCTTCATCGACGGAGACAGAGGAGGAAAGCTCCTCCTGATGGAAATCAATGGGCAGCTCGGCAAGTCACTAACGCATGTTGCAATGGCGCCCCAAAGCAGGGAAGTTGAGCACTTGGAGGGGAAGGTCATCACCAAGCACCTCCAGCAGAAGGAAGCAGCTAGCAAAGCTGTAGCTAGAATCCAGTCAGAGCTGAACAAGGAGGACGACAAATCAGTTGGAAGGGGAAGCGAGTCATTGGTAGCACCTGACCATGTCAAGGACTGGGCAGCTCACTTGGACGGATTGAAGAAGAACAATGCGGTGATCATAATGGAAGATGGATCCGGATCAGACCCAATTGGTGCTAGAGCATTGGCTTCAGCAATGGCAGAAGCAGATGGGGCTACAGGATTGGTATTCGCTGGAAAGATTAACGACAGGATATTTGAGCTAGCATCTGGAGCTGGGATAGAGAATGTACTGGGGACCTCTGTCGGCGGAGTTACACGCAAGGGAAACGTCCAGGCATACTCGGCTGAAGACCTCTGAGATAATGGTCCACGGCGGGACGAAGTCCCGTTCAGAATGTACGTTTGGACATGTCCACCAGCAGAAGGCATCAAAAGTCCAGTAGTTCCGCTCTACCCAATGGATCAGACCACGACCGGTATCTTAGCTCTGTACGGGATACTGGGAGTGACAGTTCTCGCACTTTGGCTAAGGCATAGAGCGGTACTGAACCATAGAGACAGAATGATGAGTAGAATGGGGAGTCTACAATCAAATCTTACTGACACAACCCAGAGACTCGATCTTCTATCCAGAGGAGTCGATACGATTCTCGGAGAGACCCCTGAAGTTCGAAAATTATTGGATGTTCATCGAAAACTCGAGAGTGCTGAGAATTTACTATTCGATCAAGGGGTCGCGGTTAGCTCTAGCGAGTCATGTGCAATAGCCACTCATGCAGCTAAGTCGATTATTGAGAAGCATGATGGCAATTCAAATGATAATGACTCCATACTGCCTGGCTTGCTGCCTCTGGTCGAGAGGCTCGATGCGATTTTGACCGAAGCCGAGATGAAGGCAGAAGATCTGGAACTAAATGGCAGTGAGCAAAGAATACTCGGGGGGCTTTTCCATGCCTCAACAAGGACCTCTAGAGCCGCCGATTGCTATCGAATGGCCAACTTGATGGATCCAGAAGACTCCTCGTCGCTTCGCTCACTGGCAAGGATCCAGAGAGAATCAGGAGAGTTAGAGCCCCTAGACAGGACTTTGGAAAGGCTTCTTGCAACTGATCCAGACGATGTCGAGGCGTTGGCGGAACAAGCCTCCATACTCGTAGGGACCGATGATGATAGGTACATCAGGAATAAGACCAGGCTGATCGCATTGGGACAGCCTCTCGAGGAGACCGAGGACTCAGCAAGACTCTCTGAAATCGCTTTGAGGGCTAAGGAATCGAGGATTACAGGACCTACTTCTAATCTAGATCCCTCTGATGCCCCTCTATTGATTGAGAGGGCCGCCAAGCTACTTCTACTGGGAGAAGCCGGAGCAGCTATGGAAGCGATAACATCCGCAATAGAAATGGATGACGAGAGCGGCCCAGCTTGGATGCTTCATGCAAGGATCTTGGCAGCAGGAGAGGGCAACTCTAAGGAGGCAATAAGGAGTATTAGAAGAGCTACTGCCTTGGGCGAGTACGGTGTAATAATGGAGTCTGAGATTCTAGAGAATGAAGGCAGACTCGACGCCGCTCGTGCAGTGCTAGAGGAACATATCGAGGTCACTCCCGAAGATGCCCAAGCTAGAGCAAGACTCAGCTTGGTCCTCCTGAAGGCTGGCTCAATAGAATGGGCGAAGGAAGCTCTCAGCGATGCCCCCCCTCAGTGCTGGGATAGCGCACATATGCATGTAATGGAGGGAAGACTGCACCTGCATGATGCCGAGCAATACAGGGATGACTATGGATCCCACGATCAAATACTTCTGATTGATTCCCTGATCTCATTTGATGCAGCAATAGATCACGACAGAGAAAACGGCCTTGCTTGGTTAGGCAGGTCTAGGGCACTAAGGTATCAAGGATCCCTCAATGAGGCCGAAGTCGCCTTAGTAAGGGCTAGGAGACTCATCCCAGAGCATACTTCAATCCCTATTGAGGAAGCACACCTATGCATCGAACAGGGGAAGCTAGATCAAGCCAATACTCATGTTGCAGAGGCTGCTACGCATCTACACGATCACCCGATTGTTCCGTTTATCAGAGGACTAATCGCAGCTAAGCAAGGTCGATTGACAGAGGCTCAGACACTTTTCTCTAAGGTTCTGAACACAGACCCAAATCACATACGAGCAAGACTCAATAGGTGTTCAGCTTCTTTACTGAAGGGAGATCTTGACTCATCTCTGGATGACGCCGACTATCTGATCTCAACTTCTCCAACACTACTTATAGCTCGCCAGAGAAGGGCAGAAGTCCTGATGAATCTCGGAGATTGGAAGGAGGCCGAGGCTGAACTTAGAAGGATACTTGATCGCAGGGATGAGCATGTAATGGCATTGGTCCATCTGGGGACCTGTCTGATTGCCATGGATAAGGCCGAACAGGCCGAGAGACCACTCAACTCCGCTCTGAGAGTAGATCCTACCAATTCCGATGCATGGTATCAGAGGGGGCTGCTCTATCTCGACTTCGGAAGGGGGCAGGAAGCACTTTCTGACTTCGAAAGTGCATCCAGAAATGATCAGAAGCACTTGGATGCCAGGCTTATGATTGCTGCAATCCTACACGAGAGAGGAGACTCAGAAGCCGCGGCCAATGCTTGGAGGAAGGTTTTGGACATAGATCCACAACACAGACTGGCAAGGAGGAGGCTCGAGGAGGCCAAGGGAAAAACACAGCCTGCAGCCAGAGTCTTGCAGCCGGAGGATTGAACGGCCTCCTTCCATGCGCAGGGGTATGGCCGAATCTATCGAACCAGGAACTACAGCCCCAGAATTCAATCTCCCAAACGCCAATGATGGCTCAGGGGGAACTCAAGTCTCACTTTCTCAAACACTGGGAGACAAAGGGGGGGTAATCATGTTCACTTGCAATCACTGCCCTTATGTCGTCGGATCAGAGGGACGTATTGAGGAGATTGCCGAGAAGTCCAGAAAGAGTGGTCTGGGCTTTGTCGGGATAAACTCCAATGATCCCGTGAAGTATGAGGCCGACTCATGGGACAATATGGTAAAGAGGGCTAAGAGGGGGATGACATACCCATATCTCCACGATGAAGATCAGATTGTAGCGACCTCTTATGGGGCAGAGAGAACTCCTGAGTTCTATCTTGTTTCTTCATCAGGCGTGATAGTTTACAGGGGGAGAATGGATGACTCCCCAAGAGACCCCTCCCATGCAACTACTACGGATCTTTCTGACGCCATTGATGAATACATCAATGGAAGAGAAATTTCCAATCCACGAACACAAAGCATCGGATGCTCTGTGAAGTGGAAGATTTGATCAGTACTGCTCCAAGACCAACTCAGTTTGAGTAGAACTGATTTCAGCAGGCGCAGTCAGCCACATTTTATCCAGCATCTCTCTGAGTCCAACGGTATCGTCTACATGAACCACGGCAATTAAATCTGCATCCCCACTAATTTCATACACGCTCTCAACACCCTCCCAACTCGCGAACTCTCCAGCAAGAGAACCAATCTCAGTCCCGGGCCCGACCTTCATTCTGATCAATGCAGTAAGGCCGATTCCAGTCTCTCTGATGGTGTAGCCTCTGATGACACCGTCCTCTTCTAATCTCTTCATTCGGGTCCTGATTGTTCTCTCTGTTACTCCCACTCTCTCCGCGATTTCAACGAACGAAGCTCTACCGGAGTCTCGTAGAACACTCAGAATCGATCTATCTAGTGAATCTACTTTCATACTGTATTTATCCGCATTCAAGATACTATTTGTATTTATTCTACTGATTTAAGAAAATTATATCTAAAAAAATCCTATATTCGTATATTTCAGTAATTAATCAAATAGGGTGTGTTCAAATGGGACCCCCTTATTTGGTGATTCGTGACGGGCGAAGAGGCGATACACCTTCTCCGCAGACAAGAGTATCTCGATGAGGTCTCCTCTCTCGGCCTGTCTCCCTCATATTCTACTTGGTATAATGTAGATGTTGCTACTCTTCTCAACAGAACTAGGATAGTGGGCCATGAGGTAGATAGTGAGACTGGCCAGTCTCTCGTCTTCTTCGATAGAAGTTTGATGCTCTGCTGCCCCGCCTCTGGAAAGATGCACCACTATCCAAAACACCTACTGCACTGTTTTGTTGATGACAATAGATGTGACTGTTCAGAACACGACGGAGTATTATTCAGAGCCGAGCTTTTCTCTATTTCCCCCAAAGGAGAGCAACTTTGCTGGGAGGCATGCTGTAGATCTGAGATGGAGGTCCCCGATGTTCAGACCAAAGTCTCCCGTTGGCTGAGTTGGTTGAATGAGTAATTCGAAGGAATGAGATTTACCAATTTTTTTCTTTTTAACATTCTAATTTTAGGACAATATTGAGAAGATGCCTTCAAGTCCACGGCACATGGGAACCCGCATTTCGCGAATTCATGGAAGGATGGTTTTGGATTCCAGGGGCAACCCGACCGTCGAGGTGGACTGCTTAACAGAAGATGGAACTCTAGGTCGAGCAATGGTTCCCTCGGGAGCTAGCACAGGGCGTCATGAAGCTGTGGAACTGCGCGATGGTGGTAATCGATGGGGTGGAAAGGGTGTCGATAAGGCGATTGCAAACGTCAACGGGCCTATTGCAGATGCTCTTGTAGGGCTGGACGCCAGCGATCAAGGAATTGTTGATACTGCAATGATGACTGTAGACTCAACCAATAATAAGAGTAAAATCGGTGCTAATGCAATGCTAGGTGCATCTATGGCTTGCCTGAGAGCCACCGTCGGAAATGGAGAAATCTGGCAACACCTGTCAGATGGCAAAGCATCCATCCCCGTTCCCCTGATGAATATCCTCAACGGTGGAGCACACGCAAACTCGAATGTAGATGTTCAGGAATTTATGATAGTTCCACACGGCTTTGAATCATATGCAGAATCCCTACGTGCAGGAGTGGAGATTTATCATTCACTTCGTTCCGTTCTGAAGGATGCGGAATTACTAGGAGGCGTTGGCGATGAGGGGGGCTTTGCTCCAGACCTCCCCTGTAACGAGGACGGCCTACGTCATGTTGTCGAGGCAATCATCGCGGCTGGATATGAACCAGGAAAGCAAGTATCAATTGCGCTGGATGTAGCTAGCCAGGAATTTTTCCATGAGGATGGATATCATATCGACGGGAAGGTAATGAATGGCTTTGAGCTAGGAGATCTTTACTCATCATGGCTTAATGACTACCCCATAGTCTCTATTGAAGACCCGTTTGGTGAAGACGACTGGGATTCTTGGGTCAAATTTACTCAGAGGGAGGGCCATAGAGTGCAGATCGTAGGCGACGATCTCTATGTTACTAATCCTGATCGTCTCGCCAAAGGTATCGAAACAGGTGCATCTAATGCTATTCTAGTCAAACTCAATCAAATAGGAACGGTTACTGAAACGCTAGTGGTCATAGCTATGGCCAAGGCTGCCGGTTTTGGAACTATCATCAGCCATCGTTCTGGTGAAACTGCAGACTCCATTATCGCTGATATAGCCGTAGGAACAGATGCAGGTCAAATCAAGACCGGGGCACCAGCAAGAAGTGACAGAACCTCAAAATACAATCAATTATTGAGGATTTCAGAGAAGTGTAGTGAATACTCGAAGCTATTCTAGCATTGACAGCAGCAGTGGCAA
>Ga0208277_1000110_pt1 | contig 46569 bp, 34 predicted proteins | sample ETNtaG_5_FD_185782 | JGI IMG/M metagenome (GOLD analysis project Ga0208277, IMG submission 185782) | Marine microbial and viral communities from oxygen minimum zone, Eastern Pacific Ocean - ETNP201406SV205 (SPAdes) (version 2) | ecosystem: Environmental > Aquatic > Marine > Oceanic ...
TACACCTTTAGTTGTAACCAAATAATTGAGTACACCGAAAAGTCCTCGATCTTGAATCATTTGTCGAATTGGATCAGCAAAATATGTATCAAATTGATTCGCGTTGATTGTTTCACTAGTTGGGGTACTATCGTTTGTCAAGAGAAAAATTCTTTCTGAAGGGATCCCCCTAGCTGAAGCAAAGGCATTTCCAATTAACACACTATCACTACTTTGATTATTGATTACGATTGCCACATCGCTATAATTTACAGAAGTAGAATGATGAAAACCCATAGGGACTGCAATTGTTTCATTATTTACGAAACCTGAATAATTTGGATGATTAGGATAATGATAGACAGTATCTTCAGTATATATTGTCGACCATGGGGCACTAATCAACATGAGAAGAAACAGTATGACACGGGCCCCTCTCATTAGTTACCGGGGGTTTAGCATTGGTGTTGAATGAATCGGGTCCAAAACTCAAAAATGTTATTTTCAATGAAACGACTATAACAAATCGCCCTGTCGCATCGGAAGTATGGACACGCTCATAGTACGTGATTGCAAGCATGCGCAACTACGTATCTTAATCGGAGATGTACTAAAGACAGAATGCGATATTCTAGTCACAGGTGCTAATAATCGGCTTTCAGGAAGAGAAGGAATTGACGCAAAAATTCACAAAGCAGCCGGAGAGGAACTTCGTGAAGCTTGTGCCCAAATTGCACGAGGGCAAAGAGCTTTGAATTTACAGCCATGTTCCGTCGGATCGGCAGTATCTACATCTCCATTTAATCTCCCAGTCCAACATTTAATTCATGTTGTAGGGCCAGATTGTCGACGCCCAAATCAGGACTTGAATCGCAGAGAACTATTAGAAACAGCTTACAATTCAATGTTTGAACAAATCGCATCCAGTAAAATTCGTGGCGTTGTTGCCTTGGCACCTCTATCCATGGATGTTTTTTCATATCCTCACCGTGAAGGTGCAAGGAAAACAATGGAAATCCTTCTCGGAATTCTGGATGGTGAAGAAGATCCAGGAATAGAAAGACTTCTTTTAGTAACAGATAATTCTAATTTCATTAGTAATATGAAAACTGTGTATCGAGAGACTGAAGACCAATTTCCAGGTTCTGACTTGACTAGGGCATTCAGGCGCGGATTAATTCAGTGATTCTTGAAAAAAGACCAATGGATTACTCAACAAATGAGTTGTAATCACCAATATGTCGCCTAATTGCATCATCCATTGTCAATCTACCCATAGCAACTGCCCTTGCTAGAGTAGAAGGAATAGTGGTTCTACCGAATGATTGCCTGCGACTTCTTCGCTGAATGTCACGAATTTCTCCATTTGTAGGGCGGACTCTTTGCTTCTCTTTAATCGGATCCCCAGAAAGATGGGCGATTCTCAATGCCGCAGAAGAATGTGCATGACGTGGGACGCCAACCGAAGTTCTGGCTTCATTTACTTTCTGAACTGATAATCCTCGAACTACACAAGTATTGATGATTCTGTTTGCTATTGTCTTTGAACCATTTCCAACTCGAATTATTAGAGATTCATGTTCAATCGCGCATGAAATGCGCATTATACTATCCACAGTATCATCTACTCCTTCGAGTTGGGCTTTTCCGAGAGTTAGTCCATCCCCTACCCATGCAATTCCAGGTCTTGGCCCCGGATCTACTCCAAATGTAAGTCTTCTAATGGGACCCTGGTATCGTAAACGATGGATTGCTTGTTCTACAGAATGTTGAAACGTATCTAAAGATGCTGGAATCCCAAGCGGATCACCACTCAATAATACCTCAGATGGAGAACCCATCCAAGCAGCAACGTCTAATGGAACCGGATCTGAAGGAAGTAGTTGGATACAACGTATACTACGCTTCTTTAGTTCCAATAACAATCTGTAAGCAAGCCGGAAATCTCCAGTACGCACTGCAATGTAACCCAAGTGATACCTAGTACACATCCGAGGGTCTTGAATGTCAGGGTTAAAAATAGACCTACGGCAACATTTCGTAAGATGAAAAACACTTACGAAAATACAATTTTTGACCAAAGGGATTAGATTTGATACCTCTCCCCGAACATATGGTGCAGGGGGCGCAATACGAAAGGGAGTTACGTCATGTTCTAGCAGGACTTCCAGAGGGTGTTCGTGCGGTTACTCGTTCATGTACAGAATCAGAAAGAGCTCAGGCTAGATTAGTAATCGAAAGGCCGTTTCTTGTGGTTAGAGCAGCAGGAAGTGGAATTGAAGGAAGCGGTGACTTACTTGCACTAAGAGGAGATATATGCTTTCCAATAGAAGTGAAAACAAGTAAAGAAAAAAAATTATATCTAAATGGGAGATTATCTGAACAGTATTCTGCGCTAGAAAATATTGGGAATAAATGTGGTTTAATGCCATTATATGCATATCGACTAAAAGGAATAAGGGGCGATTCGTGGCGGATTTTCCGTATAGAAACAGGAAACTTAGTAGGTAGATTATCAATATTGGCTAGGAGGATTCCTCCCTGTCCATTGACAAAAAATGGAAGACCTCATTTAATTTGGGATCAGGGATTGCCTCTGCATAAATTCCTAGCATTGGTGTGTAGAGAAACTGAACAACGAAGTCAAACATTTGAGCAAGTGCAAGAACGTACAATTATTGAATCAGAAATCTATGACTCTGAGACTGAAATTCATGCTTGGATGAAAGGATTCATTCGACCCCGTTAGATCTAGGGAGGGGGCAAATCAGCTGTTCATCCATCTCTTCCATCCTTTGATATAGCATTTCTACTTCTGACTTGACCTGTTCAAATGATGCCTGTTGAAGTAAACGCACAATGGATTCGAGATCTCTTGCCATCGAGTCTATCTTTCGCCGAATTGATGGCGAGACATCTTCGTCCATATTATATCCAGAAGAGACTACATCAAGAAACCAGCGGTAACAAAGTAATGGAGCATTCAAATGCTGTTGAACATAGGACTAATCAGTAGATATGGTATTGACTCCGAGCATGAGGGATTGGTTTTTCTTAATTCTCTCAGCAATTGCTTTATCTTCTGGAAGGATATTTCTAGGTATTCTTTTTCTCAATATATTTGTATTATCGATTCTTCAAGATAGAGGTTATCTAGAAAAATGGAATGCAACAAAAGTCCTAGGATTCATTCTAATGTTAAGAACATCAAAGGGTCAAAAGATATTAGAAAAAATATCTAGGCCACGAAAATTTTGGAGAGGTTTTGGGGAGTTTTCTATTTGGATTTGTTTAATTATGCTATTTTTCACAACTTTAATAGTAATTTTGAGTTTTATCTCCATATTTACTTCAACTAGAGATCAAATTTCAATAGAACCAGGAGAAGTGTTGCTAATTCCGGGTGTATCGACTGGGATCCCAATTTTCTGGCCAATTATCGCATTAATTGTAGCCTTAATCATTCACGAATATGGACATGGAATACTAATGAGAGCACATGGAATGAGAGTCAGAAGTTTTGGATTACTGATTTTCTCTTTTATTCCCATGGGGGCATTTGCAGAACCAGAATATCGTGAAGTTCTCAAAGCACCAAAAAGAGAGCGGATGAGGATTTATGCTGCTGGACCAACAGTGAATTTAGTCTTCTCATTCATTCTAATACTAATTTTAGCCATCGGAATTAGTGGAATTAATTCTACAATGCAAGGAGCATACAGTGCAGCTATTGTTGTAGATGGGCCAGCAGATGAAGGGGGTTTGGAACCGTACGATCTAATTATTGAAGTAAATAATCAATCAATTAGAAATGGAAATGATTTGAGAGAAATTTTGAATTCTTCTAGGGCAGGAGATGTATTAATTGTTAAAATTCTACCCTTTGATGGTAAGGAATGGGGGGGCGAACAAACTATCCAAATTACATTAGGGGATAGATACGAGCAATATCGTTCCCAAAATATTTCAGAGAATGATTTGGAACGAGCCGGAATTAATCAAGGAGATGCATTCTTGGGTGTTCAGGGAGATAGTTTAGGGCCAACTATTCGAGATACTGAACAAGGGAAAAATAGATTGATGGGGCCATTTAATCCAGACTTAACTACTGGACAACGTGTAATTTCTACAATAATTTATCCAATAGAAATGCTAAGCATTCCATTCCAACTAAATGGAGAAATTATGACATTAGAAGAGCAAAAAATGCTTGATTTTAGTATTATTGAATTTTTTATAATTGAGGGATTATTCTGGTTTTTCTGGATAAATTTCTTGTTAGGTTTCGCTAATTTGATTCCTGTTGTTCCATTTGATGGGGGCCATATAATGAGAGATTTGATTAATTCAATAATCAATTGGACTGCTGAAAAGGGTGGGCTTATTCATTCTCAAAAGGCTGAAATTATTGCTACTAAAACATCGAACATCGCATCACTCTTGTTCTTCATAATTTTCTTGATTCCGATTCTTTATGGCCTCATCATCTAATTTTTTAAATTCGGGTGCTGAACCAATTATTTTTGACATTGATTTCTCCAGAACCATTACACCGATTAATAATGTAACTACTGCAATAATTAGGCTAGTCCATGCATCAGAAGTAACCTGACCAGAATTATTTGATGCAGCCAATTTTACAATTCCAAACCATGGAACCTCTGGACCTGCAATTCCACTAACCCACTGAGATCTAACCGCTGTTACTGGGTTTCCAAATTCATCTCTAAGGCCAAAATAATGAGGGCCTGATCCGCCATATCCAGTTGCAATTAATTGATCAACAGTACACCCATTTGTCCTAGGATTATCTCCCGAAGTAAGAAATCCCTCATGTTCAGGAACCCAGTCTTGAATCATCAAATATCCATGAGATTGACAGGAATAACCTGTTAAATTCATATTAATTGATGAAACATTCCTAATTGAAGTCCCTCTTACATCCCAAGTCAAAATACATGCTCCAATTGAGCCATCCGACGCTATCAATAATTCATCTAATTCTCCTTCAATACAAGTTCCATTATTTTCAACAGGAGTGGTTTCATTTGCCAAAGCAAACAAAATAGCACGATGAATAACAGGAGTATCGTTTCCTCCATTCTTTTTGTAAATAATTACATCACCTGGCATGCCATGCGTAGAATATTCAGAAAATTGGCTTCCTGATTCAACAGCTTCAGCATAAGTAACTACTTCCCGTTTGTCGGAATCAGTAACTAAGATAATATCTCCCGGATCAATTATGCCTACATGTGATTGATCATCAGTCATCATTGACTGAGATTCAACAACAACCATTGGCGGAGAAGACCCTGTCATCAACACTAACGAACCATACAAAACAAAAATCATCCCAGCGGCAAGAAGGATTTCACGAATCCATCCATAACCACTGGACATTGATTTTCCTCACTCCTCTTCCGTTGATGATTTCAACGAAACCATTGGACTCGTAGACCAAAGTAATGATCCTAATGCAATTAACAACATGATTGACATGAAATCAAATGAAATTGGCTCTACCAACTTATTTACATCTGATCCAAATAAACCTTGAATCCAAGCTAAGACATCAATTGAATAATCTCTAGAACCTTCAGTAGTCAGTCTGGCAATTCCAAATAGAGAGTTCCAAAGAAGCAAAATAATCCCAGTAATAGAGCCCACAATTAATGATTTATGAATTGTAGAAGATGAAAGATTGGAAATACCTGTGTTCTCAGATAATATCGAGTTATCAGCATTCCACCAAGAAACTATCCAAGATTCCTCGGTAGGAAAATTTGTAGCTGGTGATTGGAATATTCGTCCTGCTCGAATCCCATGTGTCTTGTAATGTGCTAGCAATTTTCCTTGGTGTATACTACCTAGAAGAGATGCTGCCTCTTCGGCTTCTTTTCTTCGTTTTTGTATCTCAGCTCTAGATTCTAATTCTAAAATTTCTCTAAGTAAAGTCAATTGTTCATTGTAACGGAAAAATTCGGGCCCGACAATCCCTAGCAGAATTAAGCCTCCAATGGCAAAAAACCAAGACAATCCGATAAGTTCTGGCATCTCGGTTACTCCATCCATAAACATGAAGTAAACAAGAGACCAAAGGAATGCTGCGAGTCCTGCTAATGAAAGAATAAAAAGAATACTAAGATGTTGGTCCCTACGGTCATCCCACCAACTTCTGAAGATGTTTTCACTCTGCTTCTTACCTCGACGAGCCATGATAATCAACCATTCCTGTAGGTTCAATTGTATTCTACTTTCGCATAATTAGTCTCAAAATTAGCATCAATATTCTGTGACGAGACGACGCCATGTTGATATGTTCATTCAAACAGAATGGGGCAATACCGGAGGTTAGGCTATGAGGAAGTCGGCAATTTTCGTTCTTTTCTTGTTTATTTCGATGTCTATGTCTCCACTTGTGTCTGCCGCGACCACGGAAACTCAATTTGCAGATGGAACTACAACATTCAGTCATAGTTTTACAAGTGCTACTGGAGGAGATGCGCAAACACCTGGCATTACTCTTCCATATGGTGCATCGGTTACTCAAGCAACATTTTCCATTGAAGGAACCGCACAAAATACACAATGGGAGAATCGTACCACCAATAGTGAATTTGGAGGTGTAGGAGATGCTTCTACCTCATTTACTGGGACATATTTCTCTAGTTGGTATAGAAATGGATTAAGCGTTCAAAATGATGAAATGTCACTACGAACTCAAGAAACAACAAGTACCAATAATCTAGCTGCAACTAGAGATTGGGATAGTTCTTCTTCATCAAATCACAACACTACTGGAAGGTTCGCAGCGAATGGAGATCAAGGATATATTAGTCCAACAATCAGTGATAGCTCTATTACTGTACCAACTAGTATGAATTGGAACTACCCTGGTGCATTGGTTAAGGTTGGAAATACGCTATTTACTAGTAATTATCAGTCTAGTTCAGTATATCAAACACCTGCAATTAATTCATACAACTCATCTTCTTCCTCAGTAAATAATCAAGTTACAAAACAATATAACAGCTGTAATAGTCAATCACTGTATACTCTATATGATTTAGCTGCAGATGGAGAGGATACTGTATGGGCAGTTTCATACAATTATCGAAGAATTACAAAATGGACTGTCACCGATTCCACTTGGAGTTGTGTTGGCGACTGGACAATGTCCAGTTCTACTTCTTATCCAGTTGGAATTGCAGTGGACCCCGAAAGTGACACTCTGAAAGTTTTGGTTCGTTCGAGTTCAGGTTCTCTAACTTACAATCTTTGGAATGTTTCTCGATCAAACCCCACAACTGCAAATTCAATTACATATTTGGGGACTAGCACCACAATTTCAGGTACTGTTTCTGGACTAGCAGTCAACTATCCTAGGATTTTGATTAATTCTTATCGGACTTCTTCGTCTACTCATTTCGTTTTACATAATGCAGGGGCTTGGGTTGAATTTCAGGGTACAATCACTCTAAACGGAAAAGGACATTATGGAATTGCAGATAACGGAGAAGGAGAAGTTCTGTATTCTTGCTTTTATACAATTAGTACCAGTTATTGCCCCTCATCAACATCGAGAACTGTTTTATCATCAGGAATGGGATCTACATTTGAACATAGAAATTCTACTCAATCAAATAGTATAGCAATGGGTTCAACAACAAACCTTGGTTCTTCTATTTCTGCAATTACTCTTAGCGGACTAATAACATACGAACCCACTGGCACATCTGTTGAAATTGAAGTAAGTGTGGATGGAGGAAATTCTTGGAAATCTGCTTCTCTAAACACGCAAGTAACATTTTCTAATACTGGAAATCAGGTAAAATGGCGCGCATACCTAAATGGAACAAATAATAGTATCTCTCCAGTAGTTGACAGAGTACAACTGACATATGTTTCTAGTTATTCTTCTAGCGGATATATTCGAGGATACAAGTATCTTGGTACAACTGGAACTTCCCCTGTAGCTGCAAAGGTTTGGTGGAATTCAACAACTCCTGGTGGTTCTTACTTTAACATGTATTTTCAATTAGGGTCTCAATATACTGTTCAAAATCCTGGACAAACCATTTCATTAAGTGGAAGTAGTTCATACATCTATTTCTACATCTATTTCTATTCTGGATCTAGTGGTACTTACACGCCAACTTTAGAAGATTTGAATATACAAATATTTAGCCAAGCACCACAAAATGTGAAAATGGATATTGGTGATGATGGCAGCAACGAATGGCAAGCTCAAGGTACTCTCCTTGGGGTAACAGATATTAGCAATACAAATATTTTGAATGCCATAAATTCCCAAATTCCAGGGACGGGAGTTGGCACTGTTACTATACCAATCACTCTTTCATCTACCGCTCCCGGTCTCGTTAAAATCAATTCTTTCAGATTAACATATACAATGCAAACTGTCAATCTTGATATTATCTGGGATGAAGGTATGGTTCTCCATGAACGTAGTCAACCTTACGAAGTGATAACTAGGCACGTTATTGGAGAGGGGGCAACTGGAATTTCAGGAGCAACATTAAATTTCGTTTCATCTCCAAGTTCTGATTCACCATCTCTTACTTGGTCAGAAACAGGGACATTGATGGATGACGACCCTGCTGATTGGATTATTCCAATTCAACCAGGGCAAGAAGGTGGAACATATACAACAAATAATAATGGAATTTTTGAAATCCATTGGAGATTTAGAGTTACAAGTGAGTTCCCTGAACAGAATAATGTAGGATTTAGAGTCACCTGTACAGACGACCAGGGTTCTACCCCTGCTATGTTATCAGACACAGTGAATACTGGGATTCGAGTCAATCAATCATATGGCCTTGGATGGTTAGGCGTTAGAGATGCTGAAGGATTAGTCACCACATCAAATCTAACAAATGGTGCTTGGATTTCTGCAGGAGAAACAATTTTCTTCCAAGGACAGATGTGGTTTTCTGATACCGAAGATACACCTCTGAATTCGGTTTTTGATGTCCAAATTGCACAAAAAGGAGAACAAGGAGATTTTGTTCAATCTTCTTGGAAGGACCAAAATAACCCAGATGGTTCTTTCTTCATTAGTTTGACAGTTCCTGAAATCGATATCCCAGATGGAATAACTTACGAAGTTCAAACTTATAATGAAAGAGATTCCACTTTAGTAATTCCACCAGGAGCCGATTCTCGACGAACATTCTTCATTGATGCTACTTCGCCAGAAATTACTCACAATACTCCAAAACAAGATGACTATGTTGCTGCTAGATATGATCAATCGATTGTTATCGATGTAGAAGATGGAGTTGGAGATCCTACTGAGTTAACGCTACACTACTGGGTTGAAGCAGATCATGACATCAACAGAAATGGTATCGCGGATTCAGACGAATATGTTAATCGAAGTATGGTAAACACAACATCTGCACAGAGTAAAAGATTCTTTACAACCATTGATGACAGTAGAAATCCAAACTTAGCTTCAGTTTCATATTATGTTACTGGAAATGACCCAGCAGGTAATGTTCTAGAATCAGGAGAAGGACCCGGATTTTCATCCGATTTGGCCACATATAGAACTAGGAAGGATATGGAATCAGTATTCACTGGACTACATTGGTCGGGCCACAATGATGGCGATGCAATTTTTGCAGGAACTGAACAAACAATTACTGCTGGTTTAGTTGATGCTAATGGAATCATTGATTTTGAGATTATCAGTTTGATTTTCGACTTTGAGGGGCCAGATCCAGAAAGAGATAAACAATCAATTTCTTTTTCAGGGAGGAACAATACATTCTGGAGTGATTCGAACTATATTGAAATTTTACCAAATAGTGAAACTACAATCATCAGTAATGATACAGGACTTCCTTGGATTTTGATTGATTTCCACTTCAAAGTATCATGGGATTGGCCTGATGAAGAAATTAGTGATTTGGCATTTGAATACAAACAACTTGGATCCAGTATGCGTCGAATTGAGTTTGTTGACCGTACTTTCCACGTTGAAAACGATTTGGTACTTGATCCAACAAGTTATACAATCACAGATGTAATGCATCCTAGAGTTGGTCAAATAGACAGTTCTACATCAATTCGAGCAGATGACAGAATTCAATGGACTGGCCGAGTAGTGTATGAAAATTCACAAACTCCTCCTCCAAATAATCTAGGAATTATTGTTGAAGTATTTGATGGAGTACAAATGTGGAGCGATGGTAGCCTCACTGAAAATGGAGATTATATGGTTGAAGTTCCATTGAGTGCAGCACCTACTCTTGCTTCTGCGGAAACTAGGACCTTCCTGACAGGAATTACTGGAATTCCTGGAAGAGGAGAGGACATGACTAGAGACTCAGTTTCTACAACCTTACAACTTAGTGTTGACCATACACCACCGAGAGTAATCCATAGAATTCTACCAATTGACATAATTGATATTGGTAGTCAAGAAGATCTTACAGAAGTTGATGTCGCTTTCTTGGGAACTGAAGAATGTGTAAATGACCCATCTGATCAAAGATGTTCTGACTTAGCTCAAGCTCCCCAACAAGTTCACTGGATTATGAGAGATGGAACTACAACCATTGCTGCAGGGTTCTCGATACTATCAATGGAATTACAAGACAACCTTATTCTTTGGACTGGCACAGTTGATTTGACTAGTGGAGGATTAGTCACACCCAGAAGTGGATATATTGTAGGATTCTACCTAACAGGTGAAGATGCAGCAGGTAATACATTCCCTCAAACAAGTAATAGTGAAAGTGATCCTGTAAGAGAACCAAGTAATTTGGATAATGATTTGAATCTTGCATGGGTTACATTAGGAGCAGACAAGAGTCCTGAACTAAGAGCAATTAGAATTGATTCTGAACAAGAACGAGTTAGTGTGGGAACTGATGTTGAATTACGTGTATATTTATCCAACTTAGGTGGACCATTGAATGCTTCATTTGATGTCTCTTTCTTTGCGGGTGATTCTACTGAGCCATTCAATACGCAACGAATTGATAAAATTGAGGAAGGTGATACAATTTACATAGATGCAATTTGGGATGCTGAAGAGGGAGTGGAACGAATTAGAGTCGTTGTAGATTCAAGTAATGAAATCGACGAAATCGATGAACAAGATAATGCAATATCGGTTGGAATCGATGTTGCTTATGGATGGGGATTAGGTTGGATTGAACAAGCTAGACAGAATCCATTGACTATTCTTCTGATTGTAATTGCTATGATTGTTGTTCCTACTGTGACTTACGTTAGTATTCGTCAAATGAATAAAGATGGTATGGATGATGATTTTGCTAATTTATTATTCGAAGATGACGATGAATACGAAGATGACGATGAATACGAAGATGATGATGAATACGAAGAAGATGAGGGATGGGAATAACCTCCAAATAGGTTCAGCAGTGCGTTGATTCGACTAGGACGAATGAATATGTCTGATTGGGATTTGTTACATCCAAATGTTCGGCAAATTGTAGAAAAAAAGAATTGGAAACCGACACCAATTCAAACTAATTCAATACCTTCTATCTTAGAAGGAAATGATGTGTTGTTAGTTGCCCCGACTGGTTCGGGAAAAACTGAATCTGCAACTCTTCCTCTATTGTCAAGAGCAATATCTGAGAAATGGAATGAAAGTTGTATCCTATACATCACTCCTCTAAGGGCTCTGAATCGTGATATTGATAGAAGATTGCCTGAATTACTAAAACCTCTGAATCTGAAAGTAGCGCTTCGGCATGGTGATACTCCAAATTCAGAACGGCAACGACAATCAAGAAAACCGCCACACCTTTGGATTACAACACCTGAAACTCTCCAAATAATGCTTCTAGGATCTAGACTTCGGCAACATCTTGAGAACATTGAAGCTATTATCGTGGATGAGGTTCACGACCTTGCAGCTTCTGAAAGAGGTGCCCAACTCCTTCTGGCTATGGAAAGACTCCAAGCTCTATCTTCAAAAAAAATACAACGAATTGGATTATCGGCTACAGTTGGAAATCCAAACGAAGTAGCAAAATGGTTGTCAAAAGATGCAGTAATAGTTCATGGAGATGCACCTCGAGAAACAATAATCAGAGTGCATGCTCCTCGACCTTCGCCTGATGATAAAATCCTAGCACTAGATTGGAGAACTAGTGCAGAATCAGTATCATCTCTAAGACATGTTTCCGAATTGATAGAACAGGATAGTCCCGCTCTCATCTTTGTAAATAGTAGAAATTCTGCCGAAACCGTTGCAATGAGAATGAGAAATTTAAATCCTGATTTAGATATAGGAGTACATCATGGTAGTTTAGCTTCTGAAACAAGAATGGCGATGGAGAATCAATTACAAAATGGTGAACTACATGCTATGATTTGTACTAGCAGTATGGAATTAGGAATAGATGTAGGGAGCATCAAAAGAGTTCACCAAATTGAGAGCCCACGAGCAGTAGATCGAATGTTACAACGTGTTGGAAGAGCAGAACATGTTCTTGGAGGGGTTGGTAGAGGTGATTTGGTAGCATGGAAAATAGATGATATTGCAGAAGGTGCAGCGATTGCAAGAATGGCTAAACAAAAACAAATCGAGCCAATTTCTTGGAGAGAACATCCTAGAAGTGTAGCAACCAATCAATTGGTTCTCTTATCTCTTCAAGAAGGATGGGTGAGATGTGATCAAGCCACATCTCTACTGAAAAAATGTCATCTGTTTAATGAATGGAGACATGAAGATACTATGGATTTATTACGTCTATTAGATGATAGGAGGCTGGTAAGGTTAGTTGAAAATATTGATGAAAGTGACCCCATAAGGTGGCCTCCAAAATTATGGAGAAAATTAGCAGAATCGAACGAAAATGTACCTGCTGAACGACCTTCAATAGAAGAATTTGAACTTATGGCAGAAAATGAAAAACGAGTATTAGTTCAGAAAATGAAAAAACTCGTTCCAAATGAATTGAAAGAAAATGGATGGTATGGGCCAAGCGGAAAAGCAGCTGAAGTAAGAAATAGAGGAGTTTCAATGATTCCAGATTCTGAGCGTTATCGTGTAAGAGATTCAGTAAGTAGACGTATAATCGGAACTCTGGATGAAGCCTTTGTGATGGGAATACAAGATGATGAAGCCGCAAATATGTTCGTAATGGCTGGAAGAACTTGGATGATTGTTGATGCAGATCCGGAAGCAAGTGAACTAACTGTAATTCCAACAGCAATGAAAGCAGACGCGCCACTATGGTTTGGAGAACTCCCTCCTGTCCCAGAAGGAGTAGCTAGAGAAGTAGGACGGATGAGAATACTCGTTTCAAAAGAATTTGGAGGAGAAGAATTACCTCAAAAAAGCGCAGCAGATCATTTAACAGGTGGACTAATCGATGTTTCATTAGAAGAATATGATATCTCTGAAGAAGCAATGGAGAGATTCTCCACGTCAGTTATGGACCATTTTGAAGCAACTGGATTTGTTCCTCATGCTGGATTGTGGACTCTAGAATTTCAATCAGATGCTATTGTGTTGAATACATGCCAAGGTACAAAAATAAACCAAACGTTGTCTGATTTTCTTCAAGCTATGGCTTCAATGATTGATGGAAACATGGGACGTACAATTGTCGATCCATATCGAATTCATCTAATGGTCCCAGGACTAACAATCAAACATATCGAAACATGGTTATTAGAAACAAAACCTGACACGATAGATACGATCTTACGAATGACTACTCCGAATAGTAGAGCGTTGAGATCACGTGTAGTGGAAACTGCAAAAATAATGGGTGTTATTTCAAGAGGAATTGATCCTAGAAATGTGAATATCAAAGGGATAATAAAAAGATACAGAAATACTCCTCTTATGATTGAAGCATTGGATAAATTGTTCCATGAAAGATTAGATATTCATGGAACTACAGATGTATTAAGAGCATTACAAGAAGGACATATCAGACTCCATGCAACTCCTAGTGGTCCTTTGGGAGTTTCAGATAGAGCACAAAAGGACTTGCTATTACCCAATTTTAGTGATGAAGAGATTCGAACTCAAGTAGAAGAACGACTATTGAATGAAAGGGTTGTTCAAATTTGTATGAATTGTGGAGATATAAGTAGAATAAGAGTTGCACGATTACCAGAAAAAACTCTACAATGTAACTGTGGAGGTAGACTAAAGGCAACATCTGTAGAAGCTATGGAAGAAAGACTGAGAGAATGGGTAAATAGCGATGATCACAAAGATAGAGATCGAATGATGAGAAATGCAGAACTTGTTGCTGAAAGAGGATTAGATGCTGTTCTATGTTTAGTCGCTAGAGGTGTTGGAGAAAGAACGGCAACGAAAATCTTGTCAAGAATTGAATCAGGAAATAGAACTCGTTTGCTTCGCGCAATCCACGATGCTGAGATACAATATGCTAGAACTAGTAGATATTGGAAATGACAACAATAATCACATCTCTCAAGGTAGTGTGCTTCATGCTTCTAGGTGTAACCGGGCGAAATGCTGCTGGAAAGACAACTATCGTACAATGGTTTGTGGAAAATGGATGGGATGGTTGTTCTTGCTCAGATGCAATTAGACATTGGCTACGTGAAAATGGTCAAGATATTAATCGAGAAAACCTCACACAGGGTGGGAGAACTCTACGTTCGCAAGGGGGTGCAGGTGTTTTAGCAGAAATGCTTCTACAAAGAATGGACCCTAAACAAAACACAATCATTGATTCAATTCGAACTCCTGATGAAGTTCATGCACTAAGAACACGAGAGGATTTTCTACTGATTGAAGTAAATGTCTCTCAAGAATTAAGATGGAAACGAATGCTAGAAAGAGCAAGGGAAGGAGATCCTACCGAATACAAATTATTCCTTAAACAAGAAGAGGCTGAGGCTGTAGCAGAAAATTCATCAGGACAAGCACTTGTTGCTACAGCAGAACTTTCAGACATTCTGATAAACAATGAAGAGGGACTAAACGAACTCTATGAATCTCTTGAAGTTCTGCTCTCAAGTTTTCAATCTGAATAAGTAGTAGCACGAGAAATTACTCCTGCTTCTTTCATCATAGCATGTGATCTTTCAAAATCTTCTACCCACCTGTCTGGGATTTCAATATTACCTGGGTAGACAACTTCTATTACTCCAGCCTGAATTAATGATCGTGCGCATCTAGTACAAGGTGGCCAAGTAACATAAGCAATACAATCCTTAAGAGAAATTCCAATACGCGCAGCATGCATTATGGCATTCTCTTCTGCATGACAAATTAATGGATATTTTAATTCACGGTCCTCTAATCTTTCAATTGAATCCGCAATACCTCTAGGGAATCCATTGAATCCAGTAGAACGTATTTCACGATCGCCTCCAACAACTACACATCCAACTTTAGTTGAGGGGTCTTTGCTCCAACCACTAATATGTAATGCTAAATCAATAAATCGACGGTCCCATTTGTCATTCATACCTTCACCCAACCTACGACAAAAATAACTCGCTTATGGTTTCATGGGAACATCGCGATCGCCAATAATATCATCATCTTTCCATCTCATCGTAGTTAAATCATCATCAGTATCATGGCCAAGAATCGAAAGTAAATCACCTATCAAATGAACACTACCAAAACTCCAGACTGCCCCTGTTACTCCATCAAAAACTGAGTGAGAAGCAGAATCCTTTGCTTCTTGAATAGATGTCAAAAGAGCTACATTTACATCAGGTCTAACTTGGATTCTAGCATCAGGGTATTGTAGTCTGATTTCGGAAGCTAACTCATCACATGAAACTGAATCAAGACGACCCCCTGTTGGTTCAGTAACAACAACCATTGGATTTCCCATTGCAGAAATTAATTCTATAATTGGATGAACAAATACAGACAAATCTTTCTGATGTGTTGCTCCAATCAATATTGCAGAAGGAGAAAAAGAGCGGCCTGCATCTTCTTCTCTCTGTTTTCTCAGTATTAATTCATTAACCATCTTTTCAATACCACTTGGATTATGTGCACAATCAAGAAGGATTTCTACGTTGTTTGGCCCCACAATTTCTTGCATCCTTCCTGGCCATACTGTACGTTCCATTACATCATGTAATGCAGGCACTAAAGGTGGATCCATCACAAAAAATGCAGCACTATGACCTAACATAGCATTATCCATTTCCATGGTCATGAATCCATCAAACATTCCAAATGGGATGTTTTCGCCATCTCCACTATTTATCGGTCTAAATGGTTCATTTGCATTTTCAAAATTAAATAATGACAATCGATCACCACGCCACCAATAACCACAACCCCAAGTAGTAGCTTCTTCAATTGCCATCATTACATCAGAATCATATGGCCATCGAGCAATCATTTTTACCCCAGGACGAGCAATTGCTGCCTTTTCTTTGGCGATTATTTCTAGAGAATTTCCTAAAATTTCTGTATGCTCCAGAGAAATCTCTGTTAAAATTGTACAATCTGCATAACAACATCTAGTGGCATCTAAACGTCCTCCAAGGCCTGTTTCAATAACAGCACGTTTTACATTTAATGAACGAAAACAAAGCATAGCACATAGAAATAATGTCTCAAAATATGTCGGTTCTAAAACCGGTTCTTCTAGAGACATTACTCTGACAGCATGTAATGCCTTATCCAATTGTTTAGATGAAACTGGACGACCATCTACTCTTATCCGTTCCTCGACTCTACAAAGATGAGGTGAAGTGAATAAACCAGTCTTAGTGCCTGAAAATGTAAGAGTATTTGCGAGATATACAGATGTAGTGCCTTTTCCATTTGTTCCTGCAACATGAATACAAGGGAAGGACATTTGGGGCATTCCTAAACGAGCTAGCATGGCATAAGTAACTTCTAATCCAGGACGCATTCCAATTTTTCTTCTTTCTTCTAACCATTCGCGAGGCGTAAGTCCATTTCCCATATCTGGTGAGTCGGAACCAATCCCCATCAGATGTCCATATAATGAAATGTGATTTGAAGTTCCCTACCAACATGGCGACCGACAAGGCCCCGCTAGTAGAGTTACTCAAAGGGCAATGGACATCCATGTTTGGGATGGCAGGAATGTTCACTGTTACTATCTTTCTTTCTACTCTGATTCAACCATTTTACGACCGTGATGAATTACGTGCCTTCGGAGCAGCAGGGTCCACAAAAGTAGGATTTATTCTAGTAGAAGGCGTTTTTATCCTTATTTTTACTGCTGGTATAATCTGGTTAGCTAAGAAAAATATGCAAAAATTCATTCAAATTGGAATTCTTTTCGTTCTGTGGATTGCATTATCTTACAGTCTCGTTCCAATGGCTCATCTTGCTATCCCAACTGCTGAACTAACAGCTACTACCACTGAAACACAATCAGGTGGGCAAATTATGCAAGAATTAGGGGACGTAAATAGCATGATTTTCTTCGATGGAGATAACCTAATCTCTGTAGATCATGCTATTGGTATCGAAGGTAAATTTGCAGGTGGAACTATAAATTGGACATCAAATATTTCAGAAGTCAGAAATGAATCTGTATCAATTACACCTAATGGAAAAATGATTTACCATATTATGTCATCAGCGAATGATTTCATAATTTGTGATATGACACAATGGATAAGAGTTGACTCCTCAAATGGAGAAGTAATCGAACGTTTTGATGATAATTGTAGCCTCGGATTTGTAGATAATCAAGAATCAGAATGGCAAATTTTTGGTCCTACTTTATTGAAGATAGATGAATTCAAACCTGTTGAATCAATAGATAGTCCTAGGGACAGGTCATGGGAATGGTTGATGCCCAACGAATTTGATTCAACAAATATTCTCTCTGCTGAGCATATTGGAGATAATCACATTTTGATAATTTCAACTAGGTGGGCAGGTGTTTTAGAAATCCCTGCTGAACCTCATTCAGATGGTTTCAATCCACCATATATTCAACCAATATGGAATATTACTTTGCCTCAAGGGAATATGTTTACTGCATCGACATTTGGCAGTGATACATATGAAATTTACAACGATTCAGCAGAAGAATTTAGTCTATATTTAGGAACTCAAAATGGATCTGTTGAAGCATTTAGAATATATTCAAATGGTACAGTTATTGAAAATCAAGCTGTACAATTTGATGGAGCATTCAAAGGACCAATTAGAGCACTATTACTCGAAGATTGTTGTAATGGAGGATTAAATGATCTATGGGTTCTGGATGATCAAAATCTAAGAGTATTCATGGGATCATCAAAAATTGAAGCAACTCGCGACACTACTGTCCCTGGAGATGGCCTAGTATCAATGGCAATTCAATATCAAAATCATGAAAGTTATACACAATTGAAAGAAGGAGTGATTTTACTTGATACAAATTCAAGTTCATTTGATGAACCATTGAAAATGGCTGTTTGGGATTTACCTGACGCTCCTCCATTTAACTTTGGAGGAGTAGGAATCTCTTGGGCAGATATTATTGCTCTTTCACTTAGTATAATTCTAATGGCTGCAATTATTCTGCGTCCAGAGTGGTATATTGTAAACACAACAGGGATTTTGGTTGGTGCAGGAGTAAGTGTGATGTTGGGAGTTTCATTTGTTCCGTGGATTGTAATTATCTTCATGATTGCTATGGCAATATACGATCATTGGGCAGTAAATGGTAGTAAACACATGCTAACTTTAGCAGATACAATGATTGATCTCAAACTTCCAATTCTTCTCGTTGCTCCCAAGGACAAAGGTTACTCTTTCCTTGATGAAGACGATGGAAAAATGGTTGAAAGAGATAGAGTTCACTCAACAAATGAGCAGCAAGTAGGAGTAAAACCAAACGAGGAAAGAAAAACTGCAGATGCAATGTTCATGGGACTAGGTGATGTAATCTTCCCAGGAATCTTAGTAATCTCGGCAATGACATGGTTACCTGATGAAATAGGATTTGCTGGCCTACATGGACCAACTGCGGTTGCATTTGGAACTCTAATTGGAGGCTTAGCAGGATATATCGCATTAATGACACAAGTAGCAAGAGGAAAGCCACAAGCAGGTCTACCATTACTAAACGGTGGCTCAATTCTTGGATATTTGATTACAACAATTATTGTTCTAGGGTTTGATGCACTGGCGTTCAATATTACCCTATTCTGATGCAAACGGTTGAAGCGAAGTGCCCCCTCGTAGGCCCGTTCATATGCTAGAGATGAGGATGTTCAGAGAATCGGCCGATGTTGTTCGTGCCGATCACGACCGTAGAGGAATCCCTCATGATTTGATAGATCAAGTCATTACATTAGACGAAGAATGGAAAGATCTTAGATACCAAGCGGATCAAATAAGAAGACAAAGAAATGAGGCAGCAAGAGAAATTGCTGCTGCTAAAAAGGCAGGGAATTCAGAAGAGGTTGAAAAAATCCTCTCACAAGTTGCAAATCTTGGTACTCAAATCGAAGAGTTAGGATCAAAGGCAGATGAAACTGAGAAAAATAGAGATCGTATCAGAATGAAAATTCCTAACATCTTGCACGAAAGCGTACCAATTGGAGATGATGAGGAAGGAAATACATCACATTCAATGCATGGCCAAAGACCAGAATTCAATTTCAAACCTAAGGTTCACAATGATCTCATAGAAGAAAACAAGTGGGTTGATTTAGGAAGAGCAGCAAAAATTGTTGGATCAAGATTTTACTATCTCAAAGGAGATCTCGCTAGATTAGAATTAGCAATTCAACAATTTTCCATTGAATTCTTAGTTAACCGAGGTTTCACTTTGGTTCAACCCCCAGTAATGATGAATAGAGAAGCATACGAAGGTGTAACTGATTTGAGTGATTTTGAAACAGTAATGTATGATATTCAACCTGATGGGTATTACGCTATTGCTACTAGTGAACATCCTCTAACTGCAATGTTCATGGATGAAATCATTGAACCTTCATTGCTTCCAATAAAAATGGTAGGAGTTAGTCCTTGTTTTCGTCGGGAAGTTGGAGCTCATGGATTATCTGATAAAGGAATTTGGAGAGTCCACCAATTCACAAAAGTAGAACAAATAATAATTTGTAAACCTGATGAATCATGGGAACATCATGAAGATCTCCTGCAAAATTGTATCGAATTATGGGATCAACTTGGACTCCATTACCGAGTAGTAAACATTTGTTCTGGAGATATGGGAACAGTTGCAGCTAAGAAATACGATTTAGAAGCATGGTTGCCCGGAGTAGAGAGTTTCAAAGAAGTCGTTTCTTGTTCGAATTGTACTGATTATCAAGCTAACAGACTAAGAATGAGATACAGAACTTCTGATGGAAACTCTTCAGTTCATACATTGAATTCTACTGCTGTGGCCACTTCTAGAGCATTGGTGGCAATAATGGAACAAAATCAAGAAGAAGACGGGAGAGTAAGAATTCCAGAGAAACTATTGCCATGGTTCAATAAACAAACACATTTGGAAAAATCCAATTGGTAAATTAAATTTCCAATTGGAAATTTTAACTAGAATTTTTAAACTTTCAATTGGATTTATCCGATTCTAAGTCAAGTAATACCGAGCCAGCATCGACTTGATCTCCTGGCGAATAATGTATTGCTGAAACAACTCCTTGCCTATCTGCCAAAATCCGGTGTTCCATTTTCATAGCCTCTAACACCATTAATGGTTGACCCTCAGAAACCTTTGCACCTACCGGAATTAATACTTCCAACACCTTGCCAGGCATGGGTGCTGAGAAAGCACCTTCATTGCCCCCCACATCTGAAGCTCCGGGTTCAATCACTTCAACAGACGAAACATTTCCATCAAAATGAATCCACCATTTATCACCTATCTTAGCACAAAATGCAATCTTCTCAATACCATTCTTCTTTATGATAATTCGATTGGAGCGGGAATCTGGTAAAATAGAGATATTTTCTAATTCTATTTTCTCCCCGTCTAATTCAATGGAAATTGGAACTAATGGAGAGCCTCCAATTTGTATAAGCCAATTCCGACCCTCTGAATCTCTAAGATTAACCATTAAATCACCTCACGGAAAACTCCTAGATATTATCAAAAATGGATCATTTGAAGTTGTGCGGCCGGACTCTTCCGTTGATGAAGATAGATGATTGCGATGAAGTCCCAATTGCTCGGCAGATGCAGCTAATACAGCTACAGATAATTCAGTTTGAGGTGAAAGCCAACCATCCGAAAAATGAAGATCAATAAAATTAGTAGTAGTATCACCAGAAATAAAGGACTCATGTTGCATTATATCTATCAAGAAGTCAATATTAGTGGTTGCCCCCAAAATGACAAATGTACGTAGAGCTCTTTCCATCCTACGTATCGCCTGACCCCTATTTGATCCATGAACGATCAATTTTGCAAGCATTGGATCAAAATCAATTCTAGCTTCATCACCTTGTCTAACCCCCGTATCTAATCTAACTCCAGGGCCTTCTGGAGGAATAAATACTGCAAGTGGACCTGTTGCAGGTAAGAATCCTTTTGAAGGATCTTCTGCATATATTCTAACCTCAATAGCATGCCCCCTAATCGAAAGGTCATTTTGAGAAAATGGCAAAGGCAGACCAGATGATACTCGAATTTGTTGCTCAACTAAATCAACTCCAGAAATACATTCTGTGACTGGATGTTCAACTTGTAACCTAGTATTCATTTCTAAGAAAAAGAACGACCCATCAGAAGATAATAGGAATTCTACAGTGCCGGCCCCAGAATAAGCAACTTCCTTAGCTGCTGAAACGGCTGCTTTACCCATTGCAGACCGGGTTTCTTCATCAAGAATTGGAGAGGGGGCTTCCTCTACTACCTTCTGATGCCGACGTTGAATACTACATTCACGTTCAAAAAGATGTACAGTATTTCCGAAATTATCTGCTAAAATTTGAACCTCTATATGTCTAGAATTTTCCAATAAACGTTCGACGTATACCGTTCCATCTCCGAATGCGCTTTCAGCTTCTCTTTGTGCTGCTAGAAATTCCTGTTGGAGACGTTTAGGTTCTCGAACTATTCGCATTCCTTTCCCGCCCCCTCCTGCACTTGCTTTGAGTAAAAGCGGATAGCCAACAGATGTAGCAGCATCTACTAGAGAATCAATTGTTGAATCTTCATCAATTCCAATCAATATTTCTCTTCCGGGAATAACTGGGACAGATGCTTCTTCCATTCGACGTCTTGCTGTAACCTTATCTCCCATCGAATCAATCGCTTCTGGAGATGGACCTATCCAAATTAATCCAGAAGACGTAACAGACTTGGCGAATTCAGCCCTCTCTGAAAGAAAACCATAACCTGGATGTATCGCGTCTGCACCACATGACTTTGCAGCATCAATAATTGCTTCTCCATTAAGATAAGTCTCTGCTAAACTATCGCCTAGCAAGGTAACTACTTTGTCTGCCAATTCAGTATGTAATGCCCCCTCATCAGATGCAGATTGAATAGCAATGGCTTCGATCTCCATTTCTTGACAAGCACGGATTATTCTGCAAGCAATTTCTCCCCTATTTGCAATAAGAATGGAGGAGATAGGCTTTGGTGCCTCTTTCATCCATTCAGGTTTCGCCATTCAATCACTCCTGATTTGGTTTCCAATCAGCAGATCTTTTCTCAAGAAATGATGCTAGACCTTCTTGGCCTTCTCTTGAACCACGCATCTCACTTGTTTTATCTAAAGTCCAAAGTCGTAATTCTTCGTCTGAATCTTTCCATCTATCAAAAATTAATGCTAATTTCTTCGCTTCTCCAATTGCCATTGGCCCAGTAGTTAATACTTCAGAAATTACTACATCAACTGCTACTGCTGCTTCTTTAGGACTTGGTTCCAATTGGTCAACCATTCCTATTCTCAATGCTTCTTCTGAACTAATTCGAGAAGCCAACATAGCCAAACGACGGAATTGAGAACTACCTAATCTACGGTAAACATATGGCCCTATTACTGCTGGTAAAATTCCTAATTTTCCTTCTGAAAGTGCAATACGTGTCTTTGGTTCAACGATTACGTGGTCTAGACATGCAATCAACCCTGCACCACCTCCTAAAGCAACGCCTTGGACGACTCCTATGGTAAAACAGGGATGTGCCCAAAGAGAATTGAATAGTCTATCTAATCTTTCAGAATCAATCCTATTTTCTTCTGGACTTTTCGCACCTGCATCTCTCATCATATTGATATCCGCACCTGCACAAAAATGACGTCCTTCTCCTTCTAAAACAAGAACCCTAAGATTGTCATTTCCTTCGGAATCTTTCAATTGACCTAATGAGAAAACGGATTTACTAGATGTCCAGTTGAGAACTTCGATTAATTCTGAAATTAATTTGATATTCAACGCATTAAAAACATCAGGTCTAGACAAGGTAATTCGTGCAACTGGACCTTCGATTTCTAATCTACATAATTCTGTAACAGGAAAATCATTTGTGGGTAAACTCATTTTATCACATCCTGAAAATACCATAATTTGTATCTGGCATCGGTGCATTAAGGCTTGAACTGATACATAGTCCTAGAATATCTCTAGTATCTCTAGGGTCAATAATACCATCATCCCATAATCTGGATGTAGAATAATATGGACTGCCTTCTGTCTCATACTTTTGCAAAGTTGGCTCTTGAAATTGTTTAATTTCATCTTCATCCATTGGTTCAAGACCTTCACGAACCCTCTGATCTTGCTTTACAGTGGAAAGAACTTGGGCAGCTTGAGGACCCCCCATTACTGAAATTCTTGCGTTTGGCCACATAAACAAAAATCGAGGATCATATGCTCTACCACACATTCCATAATTCCCTGCACCATGTGAACCACCTATTATGATAGTAAATTTGGGTACTGGGACGCATGAAACAGCAGTAACTAACTTTGCTCCATCTTTTGCTATTCCTCCTGCTTCGTAGTCTTTACCGACCATGAAACCAGTAATATTCTGAAGAAATACCAGCGGAATTCCTCGTTGCCCACATAATTCAACAAAATGAGCCCCTTTCAAGGAAGATTCAGAAAATAAAATTCCATTATTTGCAACAATTCCAACAGGATAACCGTGAATACGAGCAAAACCACATACTAATGATGTACCATAACGTGGTTTAAATTCATGAAATCGCGAACCATCAACTATTCGAGAAATTACTTCTCTTACATCGAATGCTGTTCGATTATCTTCTGGAATAATTCCTAAGAGATCCTCTACATCATGCCGTGGCGGTTCTGGATCTGAAACTTCTAAACGTGTTTTTTGACCTGTATTCAGATTCTCTACGATATTTCTTACCATTCGTAATGCCTCTGGTTCATCATCTGCAAAATGATCAGCCACCCCAGATTGTCGAGTATGAACATCAGCCCCCCCCAAATCTTCTGCTGAGACTTCTTCTCCGGTTGCTGCCTTAACAAGTGGAGGGCCAGCGAGAAAAATTGTTCCATTTCCTTTTACAATAATTGATTCGTCTGACATAGCAGGTACATATGCTCCACCTGCTGTGCAAGATCCACAAACTGCTGCAATTTGTGGAATCCCCTTTCCTGACATAATTGCCTGATTCCTAAAAATTCTTCCAAAATGACCTTTGTCAGGAAATACTTCATCTTGCATTGGAAGAAATGCTCCTCCACTATCTACAAGGTAAATGCACGGAATATTGTTCTCTTCAGCTATTTCTTGTGCACGAATATGCTTCTTCACAGTCATAGGATAATATGATCCTCCTTTCACAGTAGCATCATTGGCAACAAACATGCACTCGCGGCCATGTACGATTCCTATTCCTGTAACAATACCCGCCGAAGACGCCTTTCCATCATATAATCCATGAGCTGCTAATGGAGACATTTCCAAGAATGCAGTACCTGGATCACATATTGATTCAATGCGCTCTCGAGGTAATGCCTTTCCACGATTTCTATGTCGTTCGACATATTTCGTACCTCCACCAAGTTTGACCTTTTCTAATTCAGCCCTCAGATTGACGATTAATCCCTTATTATGTGAGATACGATTGACGAAAATCGTGTCGGACCGATTGACCCTAGTTGGGAGGACATCCATGATGCTCGGACCTATCGAGAACGAGGCCGGCCTTGAATGAAGCGGGGGATTAGACTCCTAGGGCCATTCTGAATACATCTCTTAGACCTGGAGCTAATCCTACAGTCATCAAGGCTAAAGCCATTAAAATTCTAAGATGACGGTACCTATATTCCCATCGTTGAAGAGCATAAAACCACCAAACTACCATACCAATAAAACACTTGAGAACTGTGAATCCATATGCACTTCCAAAAAATTCAATCACAGCACTAGATAAGACATGTTTCTCAATATAACCATATTCTGCCAAACCAATACCAGTTGCAATACCATCGACAGCTTGACCATACATTGCAATAAGTACTATTGGTGAAGCAAGAATCGCTTTCCAAGTTAATGATTCCATATTATCATGTAACTGAGTTCTTTCTTTCTCATAGTCAGATAGAGAGATGCCGGGAGGCAATAATCCTGGAACTGATATTCCACAATTTTTCAATTTTTGTAAGTTCGGACGCCCTACCAATAAGTAGACAGTAAAAAGGGCCAAAAATGGAACAACTAGTGTCCAAAATAGAGCTTCTGGGTGGAAAATTTCAACTACACCTGTTTCGGGAATAATTGCTGATCTATCTATCGAAAGAATCGCAGATTTATCTCCCGATTCCTCTAATTTCAACATCATTCGAATATACGAATGAAGACAACCATACAAAACAATACATCCGCCTATCCCAACTTGAAATATGCCCTGTTCAATTGAAGACCATTTTTCCATAAAAGGGTGAGAAAAAATTACAACAATGATTGCAATCAATCCAAAAATAGCTACTGGCCACAAATTCAGCAAGTTTTCCATCGATGTTCCTATTCGACCTTCTTGCAATGATGTAAGAAACAGGATTGTTTGGAATGTTACCAACGCAATTGATGCCCCCGTAACCCAAATTCGATCATCTCTATTTTGGCCTGATTTTGCCGCAAGTGAAGCGATAAATCCTGACAAAATTACCCATATTGCTCCTTGAAAATGAATCCCCGGGGAAACAAACCATGACTCAAGTGAAGAACCAAAAAGTGAGGCGTCTTCTACTACTTCTCCTAATGCTGCCCAAATTACCCATGGTAGCAATGCAAATATTGTACATTCAGTTGCAGAAATGCCTACCTTTCTCAAAATTGCTGCAATTGAAATAACTGATAAAATAAGTGTAAAATTGTAAGATAGAGTATTCACTTGATTGTACGAACCATCTGCTAAACTCTCAGCCCTTATTGGGTCCAAAAAATAGTCTTGGAAAATCGAGTCAAGAACATTTCCTGGACTTAATGTTTCAGAAATGATAGCAGCCGCTACAATACAAACTATGAGTCCTAGAAGTAAAATCGAGAGACGTTCCCACCATGAGAACGTTTCATCTCCCAAAACAGGACTTGAGCGTACTGGATTCACAGACAAACGACATCAACTCAGGTGATGACTATTACGCTCAAAAATCACTCTTCTTCATTGGAAGATGACTCTGAAAGTCTTGCAATAAGATCTGCCTTCTTTCCTCCAACTGGGAGACCTGCAGCTTTGCATCTTTCCTTCAATTGGGCTACCGAAAGGGATGATAAATCTTCATCGCTATCATCTTCAACTTCATCGGCAACCATAGGAGCATGTACTTCTCGGAAAATAATGGTTTGAACACCTACATGATCCCTCAATGTTCGAATTAAACCAAACTTTGTGTATGCCCAGTTTTGATCATATGAAACATACTCTGGCAATGTAATTGTTAAATCATCACCATCGAATGAAGACTCGAAACCATCCCTACCAGTATTGGTTTCCAATAAAGTATTGACTTTTTCAGAACGGTCAGTGACTTCCTTAACAATCTTGTATTTGTAACGAAGGGTTACTCCAGCTAATGCATGATTGAAATCAATACTAGCACGCCCAGAACGGAAAGACTTGAGAATTCCATTTCTACCTCCAATCTCGACCATGCCTCCAATCTGTAAATTTTCAGGATCGCGAACAGAACGAGAAAGTTGTTGTAAACTCATTACTTCAACAGCACTTGCATCACGTTCTCCATATGCATCCGCGGGAGGGATGTCAAACTCATAATCGGTAGCGACTTTTGCTTCTTCTAAATGAGATTCAAACCCCTTGATGAGACGTCCATCTCCAATTACAGTAATCAATGGAGAATAAGTTCGATTGGCTTCGTGTCTATCGTGTTCTTGGGCTACAGCCTCTCGAGTAGTTTCGATAAGATCTCCTGAATCTGCATTATACAAGTCATAATCGATGTGGACAATGGAACCGTTCTCCATACATATTACCTCCTTAAGGACAACCGCGCGACCTACTTCCCCCTTATGAGAGTGGCCCTTACTTCAATCAGAAAAATTACTCTGATTCTTCAAATTGAATTGGCCGAATTCGTTTCAAAGTTAGTAGAGATCCAAACATAATCATCAACCAACCAATCCAAACTAAATGACTTCCAGGTAAATCGTAAACCGTTAGACGTACACGATCTACATCATCTAATTCTCCCATCATGGCATGAGTCATTATTTGATTCATCTGAGTTAAATCAAGAATAAGAATTGTATCTCCCTTCCAATCAACTAATCGGTCAATCTCCGATCTTGGCCGTATTGCGCCATCTGCAGAATCAAACCTCAAAACACCTGGTTCTACTGAACTGATGAATTTCCCATTTGTATCATAGACATTTATCTGAATCCCAAAAAAACCATCTGCAATCGAAAATCTCTCAGAAAATTCTGAATCATTCGACTTTAATGTAGTAATATCTGTCATTTCATATAGAAAATCACCATGACGAATTTGTTCATCTCTGATCAATGTTACTTGATGAGAAGGATCAACTCGATCGACTAACGTGGTGGTAAGAACATGCCCTACAAGTAAAAAGAGAATTCCAGCATGAGCTAAATGTGAACCTAAAACACGTAATTTGGGAATTCTTCTCTTTACATTAGGCGACATTTCTCTAATTGTCGAAATTAAATCAGCTATAGAAGGAGGAGTTGCAATGACTAACCAAACTAAAAGGAAGCGACTAATATGTCCTCGGTCAATTGATTGAGTAAGTAATTGTTCAGAATTTCCAGGGAGTGGAAAGAAATCAAGCCCATACAATGCGGCAGAAAAGGAAAATATTACACCCATGATTAGAATCGAGATACGTTGAAACTTTGAAGCACGACGAAGTGAATAAATAAGCAAACCAGAGGCTAAAATGGCAATTAGAATAGAGCCGAAAGCTTCGTGTGCTTCTGGTGAAGAACCATCTATTTCTGCCAACAATAACAACCAAGTTAGAACAAGGAAAGACCCCCCTCCAGCCAATGGAATATGTAAAACAAGAGAAGACAATGAGAGTTTTTTCTGATTGGTTTCTTCTTCAGAAGCCAATAACCAAGGTAGAAGTAACAAAAGCATCCCAATACCAGCTTGTAACGAATCTAGATGCCATGACCACCTAGAAAAAAGCAAGATTATTACGCCTACAGAGGGCCATAATACTGACTGGTTTCTATCATGTAACATTAAGAATATAACCGGAATCAATAGTATTGCAACTGACAGTGATTGAGAATAAATTAGAATCGCTAATTCACCGATTAAAATTATGAAACCAAGAATTGGACGAGCAGTCAACAAAATTTCATCACCAGAAGTTAATACCTGCTCTGAACGATAACGACCTAACCAAAATGTTGCAAATGAGATGAAAAGAATCATTCCCAAAAATTGAATCAATACTTCTACACCTTCTACACCAGAATCCCAAAGCGAGAGGACTCTGATGTATGCATCATTAGTTAAAGCCTCACTATCTTGAGATGCAACAAAAGCATGGACTGATGCCCAAACACCATTTGCTCGAGTTACTAATGTAGAATGGAGTGCTAATGCACCTGTCAATAATGCTAATGCAGGAGACCATACATAAGCAGAATTTCTATTCTTCATCTTTGGAGACATGCGAATATGGATCAAAAGCAACAAAGAAAGCCAAGGTAACAATGATGCTGTTTCAACTGGATCCCATGCCCAATAACCACCCCAATCAAGGACAGTATAAGCCCATAATCCTCCCAATCCTATACCCAAGGTTCCTGTAAAGAAACCTGCTCTCGCTAAGGGCAATTGTTCCAAATGTATTTCATAAGGGTCCATTCCATTCAGTATCCCTTCCATAGCTACCGAAGCCACAACCAAACATAACGCATAAAATGCAAATACTATCGGTGGATGAATTACCATTAAATCGGTTTGAAGAAAAACATTAAGTTCGGAACGAGGGGGAGAATTATCCAAAGCAAAGGGTTCGAGTAAAAAGGCTATGAAAAAAAGGCAAAGAGTCAGAAAATGAAGGACCCCCCCTGTACCAACCCTCTTCTTTACACTATCTTTATCCGAAATATTACGCCACCACAATCTTGCTGCAGATAGCCAAGCAATCCATAGCAACAACGGCCCTGCTCTTCCAGCCCAAACAGCAGAAACACGATAATGGATGGGAAGATCATAAGATCCATTGATTCTAACTGTGCGTAATGAATCTAAATCAAGAATAAATGCAATAATTAAGAAAATGAATGGCAATGCTTGCAATCCTAGAATAGAAAATTCACGGGGATGCGGTGTACGGAAAACTATAGAATGACGAAATGCAAGTAGTGTGGCAAATGATGGAACTCCGAGAAGAAGAAGGTCCAGCCACATACCTATCCCGATGAGTGACCCATGCTACCTGCTCAATAGAGCATCGGTTATTACCTACCAACCATAGTGCTTGGCCCGACTATATCCAAAGGCCAACATAGCAGGAATAATTCTACGAAAATACAAACTTGGTCGACGAATTAACAATCGAATTGCAACCATTGCCTTTCCTGTTGCCCCCATATCTGACATTTCGTCAGGAAAACATCTTCCCATGACAGACATATCTTGATCAGAAAGCGAATATAGAGCGCTTTTACCCCTCAAAATCTTATGATATGGAGGGAACTCAGACTTCCATTTGTTAGTATAATCTTCTAATTTATTTGCAGAAATATCTCCAATTGAAATTGCTTCTGCTGCCGTGATTGCCGCAAATTGGGCCGATTTAAGAGCTAAGTGAGATCCCCCTTCAAACAGAGGAGATGTGAATCCAGCAGCATCGCCAATCAATAATATTCCATCTGAATGAGTTACATCATGAGGACCAGAGATTGGGATTGTTCCACCAAATCCTCTTACTTTTCTTCCATCATCCCTCCATGGTGGATTAACAATCTCAAGATCTTGAAATTCTTGAGTTTCGGCGATAAAACGATCTAATTCTTTTACTGCTCCACTCTTATTTTCAGTAACCAAACCTACATTTGCTCGCCCATCACATTTAGGAATCATCCATAAATATCCTTTTTCAGCATACTGCGGCCAAATATAAAAATCCAGATAATCATCTGTCGGGACTTCAAGCATCTCATATTGCATCCCAGCAATCACCTTTGGCCGTTGATTGAGATCTAAAATTTTAGAACAAATTCCTGCAACACCTGATGCATCAATGACAATTTTCGCATTTATTGGGAACTCGGCTCCTTTCCCATCGCATAAATGTCCTACAAACTTTCCATTTTCTTCTAGACGTTGCATTGATTGTAATTTATGTCCAAGGAAAAGTCTTCCACCTAAATCAACAGACTGATCGATTAACCATTGTTCAAAAAGATGTTTTTCCAAAACATATCCATGTTCTGTAAGTCGTTTTTGGGTTCCATCTGGAAAAATTACTCGAATTCCATGTACTCTTTTACTAATCACTTTTTCAGGTAATGACAAATCAAGATTTGAGAGAGCAATGTCAGATATGCATTCTCCACAATGAACAGGGGTACCTATCTCATTATGATCTTCGATTACAACCACATCTAAACCCAAGCGGGCAGCATGTAAAGCAGCAGAACCACCCCCTGGACCAGCCCCTACGACAAGAACATCACATGCTGTGACCATACCCTATCGAAACAAAACCGGTGCATCAATTAGTCGATTAGAAGTAAACAAAATGTATTCATGTATCGACATCAACGGAGCACCATGGCGTGGAGGACACTGAGGCGTTATCTGCGTGCTTTAGAGAAAGATGGAGAGGTGCTTAGAATAGAGCGCCCGGTTCGTGTTGAATTAGAAGCGGGATGCATAGCTGACCTTTTGGTTAAAACCGGAGGACCAGCCGTAATTTTCGAAAAACCGGAATTATCTGATGGCACAATTTCTGAAATACCGCTTGTAATGAATCTCTTTGGAACCAAAGAAAGAACTTTGCGTGCACTTCAGGCAAATAGTGACACTGAAATCGGGGACCGTTTAGTATCTCTCATGAAGCCAGATATTGGAACTTTTATTTCAAAACCATGGAAGGGTATCCCCCTAACAAAAGATGCCATGTCATTACCTCCTAAAAGGGTCAGGAGAGCAAAATGTCAAGAAATTGCTATGGAGAAAGTAGATCTTACTCGTTTACCGATTCCCAAAACTTGGCCTTTGGATGGAGGTCATTACGTTACATTACCATTAGTTGTTACAAAAAGTCCGGAAACTGGTGAGCATAATCTAGGAATGTATCGTGGTCAAGTATTTGGAAAAAAGGAGTTAGGACTTCACTGGCAAATTCACAAACACGGAGCGGATCATGCCGCATCATACAAAGATGGAAAAATGCCAGTTGCAGTTTGTATTGGTGGACCACCAGAACTAATTTTTTCTGCGATTTCCCCACTCCCTGATAATTTAGAAGAATACATGTTTGCTGGATTCCTAGGACGTAGACGCCTTAGAATTGTAAAGGCTCTAACTCAAGATATTTGGGTTCCAGCTGATGCAGATATTATAATCGAAGGATATGTAACTCCTGGAGAAACAAAAACTGAAGGACCATTTGGAGATCACTTTGGATTTTATTCATTAACTGGTCAATATCCGGTACTCAAAGTGACTGCAGTCACCCATAGGAAAGATGCTATGTTACCTGCAACTATTGTCGGCCTACCACCTATGGAAGATGGTTTTCTAGGAGAAGCGATTGGAAAGCAGTTCAGCCCAGTTCTAAAATTTCAACATAGAGATGTTGTTGGAGTACATTTACCGATGGAAACTGGTTTTCATAATTTAGCAATTGTATCATCAAAGCAAAGATACCCTAGACAAGCAAGAAAAACAGCACTTGGGTTGTTTGGAGCAGGACAAATGATGTTTCTCAAAACTATAGTTGCTGTAGATTCAGATCAAAATCCTGATGATTTAGAATTATTTTTGGATGCACTTAACGACAAAGTAGATCCAAGAGAAGACATCATTGTCATCGAAGGGATGGTTGGGGATTCACTAGATCCTGCAACATCCTACGAAAATGTTCAATCTAAAATTCTCATTGACGCCACAACAATTCCTGATGCAGATCCTCGTAGCGATTCAGAGGGGCCCGAAGGATCTCCGAAACAAAGTTCGCCTAGTTGGAGAAAAGGTAAAGGAAAATCTCCGGGTGTCCCAGATGGATTTATACAATCCGTTCTTGATTTGAATGAAGTATCTGATGCTAGATTGCTCCGCCCTAGTATGCTAGTAGTTACCACCTCGATAGAAGGAAGGCCAGATCCTCGAAAAGGAATGTTTGGATTAAATGAAGAGCTTGCTAAGGAAAAGGAAGAAAAAATTTCTCAATTGATAAATTCAATTTGGCAATTGCAAAATTCAAAGACACTTAGATGGCTTTTCATAACAGATGATGATCTTGACCTACATGGGCCAAAAGCCAGAAGAAGATTACTTTGGCAATTATTTGCAAGATTCGATGTAGACAGAGGACTTCGATTCGACACAGGTAAAGTTCGAGTGGCGTGGGACGCTACCGTACCAATCCCATCTATGGAAGGGCCCTATCCTATCAGAAGATGGCCAGCAGTAACATTGCATGACCCTGAAACTATTGCAAGAGTTAGAAAACATGCAGATACTGATGGATTAGGAAATAGAAATTGGCCCCCACATCTACTAAATTAGAGTGATTTTATGGGCATCAAACAGATTCTTGAGTTTGTGAAAATTGAACATACTTTGTTCTCACTCCCATTTGTCCTAATAGGCTATGTAATCGCCCTTGTGGAATTCGATATAACTCCTGGAATTGACTTGCTTTGGATTCTTTTGGCTGCAGTTGGAGCACGTGGACTTGCTATGGCATTGAATCGAATTATCGATAGAGACATTGATGCTGCCAACCCCCGAACAAAAAATCGCCACCTTCCATCTGGAGTTATGAGTCTCAAAACCGCATGGAGTCTTGTCGCAGGCTTCCTAGTGCTTCTCCTCGTGAGTGCAGGACTACTCAATCGAGTAGCTCTCATGATGGCATGGTTACCGGTACTTGCCTTCGTTGTGTATCCTTACATGAAGCGCTTCACGTGGTTGTGCCATTTTTGGCTAGGTCTTTGTTTGGGACTAGCACCTGCAGGTGCTTGGGTTGCTATTGCTGCCGACGTTCATGGATGGGGGGCTATCACCGGACAGATTTCCAACCAAACTGAATTTCTTTGGTTCCCAACTATTCTCCCTATCTCCATTGGAGTCGCTCTATGGATTGCAGCCTTTGACATAAATTATGCTCGGATGGATGTTGAAAACGATCGAGAGAATGGCATTCGTTCATTTCCATCTACATTTGACGAGAATACGACGACACGTACCACAGTTCAACTTACATTGCTATGGTTTGCATGTTTTGCAATCTCCGACCCAATGAATGAGATTTGGTTCCTTGCCACTGCAGGAATTATGGCATTAGCAAACATTGGAGTAGTGTTGCGCATGAACCACTTCAATGATTTTCAAACTGTATTATTTCGCGCATCCATGATTACTGGATGGGTACTATTGAGTGCGTTATTATTGGGTTTTGGAATTGAACAAACTACCGTGGGTTTAGATTAACAAGTGATATATTAGAAAATAGGTGATGAGATGGGTTTAGCAGTGATTACAGGAGGAGGCAGGGGAATTGGAGCTGCAATCTCAAGAAGGCTAGCTAAAGATGGACATCAAATTCTCTTGACATATAACATGGATTCACAATCTGCTGAATCTGTAATTGCTGATCTTAGAAATGATAATGTTGATTGTGTAGCAACAAAGGTTGACTGTGGAAATAGAGATGAAGTATTCATTCTAGCTGATCATCCTTGGATGAAAAATGGAGTAGATATTTTGGTACTAAATCATGGAATGTATCAACGTAGTTCTGCAAAGGATCTCACTTTAGATGAATTAGAATTAACAATGGATGTAAATTTCAGAGGAGCTGTTGCAGTCTACACCGCACTTTCTCCTCACCTAACTAATACAGCAAAAATAATTGCAATTGGAAGTCAATTGGGCATTAAGGGCAGTCCACATGGAGCACATTATGCTGCATCAAAAGGAGCGTTGCACGCTTGGGCAAGAAGTCTTGCAAGTAATGTTGCAAAATCTGGACAAAGAGTAAACGTAATTGCACCAGGGGCAATAAATACAGATATAATTAGTAGTGATACTAAAGAAAAAAGAAGACAAAGAGATATTGAGATCCCAATGGGCAGGGTCGGAGAGCCTAGAGAAATCGCCTCAGTAGTTTCATTCTTAACTAGTGATGATTCATCTTACATTACAGGAGCCATACTTCACGTAAATGGCGGTTTATTCTTACCATGAGGATGAAGAAATGGCGATTTCAAATGACCCTTATGACCTTTCGAAGTCGTTCGATAATCCATTTGTTCAGGAAATAATACCCTTCAAAATTGAGGCAGAATTTGAACCTGCAGGAGACCAAGAAAATGCAATTGAAAAAATTGTTTCTCAATTGGAAAATTCACAAGAAAGATGTATTCTTTTGGGAGTTACAGGTTCAGGAAAAACATTTGCAATGGCACACATTATTGAACGATTACAAATTCCTACTTTAATCCTAAGCCATAACAAAACATTAGCTAGACAACTATGGCAAGAAATGTCTTCACTATTCCCAAATAATGCTGTAGAATATTTCGTTAGCCATTATGACTATTACCAACCCGAAGCATATGTTCCAACTAGAGACTTATACATTGACAAAGAGTTGCAAATGAATGAACGAATTGAACAAGAGAGGTTTTCTACTGTTGCTTCTTTAGTAACGAGATCAGATGTGGTAGTGGTTGGTACTGTCTCAACGATCTATGGGCTAAACCCGCCCGAGACCTTTCTCCAACACCATCTAAGAATCCACGTTGGACAAAAAACAGAACCTATGGAAGTTGTAAGAGAACTTGTCGAACTACATTATGGGAGAGTAACTGGTTCTGAATTCAAACGGGGAGATATACGGCTGAGAGGGGAAATTTTGGACATTTGGATGCCTAGTAGAGATGATCCCCTAAGAGTAAAATTTGGATTTGATGGAATTGAACAAATACAAATTTGTGAATCAATAAGCTTTGAGCCTTTAGATGAAATCGAAGAGGCATGGATTCATCCAAAAGAATTCTACATTACCTCTGAAGATTCATTTGAACGTGCACTTGAAGAAATCGAAAATGATAGGGATGAACGTGAAAAATGGTTTAAATCACAAGGTAAAGATTTGGAAGCCCATAGGATTGTTACTAGAACAGATTACGATTTAGAACTATTACGAGAACTAGGGACTTGTAAAGGAATTGAAAATTATAGTAGACATTTCGACGGCAGAAAAAAGGGAGATAGGCCGTATTGTTTGTTTGATTTCATGGCAGCATGTAGCCAATCATTCCATGGCGATCCTGAAAAATATCTAGTTATTATGGATGAAAGTCATGTTACTCTACCTCAATTAGGTGGAATGCATGGAGGCGATAAATCAAGAAAATCCAATCTAATTGACCATGGATTCAGATTACCATCTGCATTTGATAATCGGCCCCTGAGAATAGATGAATTTCAATCACTTATCCCTAGAATGGTATATGTTTCTGCAACCCCTGGGGAAAGAGAACTAAGGCACTTAGCAGAAGTAACAAATCAAGAAATCCCTAGAGGTCTTCAACATGTTTCAGGTGGAGGGGGCGCAATAGATTCGGATATTCCCAAGATACGCACCAGTATGTTGGAAACAATGGAGGATATAGATGGAATTGTGCATATGGAAATTCGGCCAACTGGTCTTTTAGATCCCCTCGTCGAAGTTCGTGCTACAGAAGGACAAGTTCAAGATTTACTAGATGAAATCAATAATTGTATAGAAAATAATGAACGTGTTCTAGTTACAGTATTGACAATTAAGTTTGCAGAAGAAGTAGCAGATTATTTGCTTCGAATGGGAATTAAAGCACATTATCTACACAGTGAAATTGGCACAATTGAGAGATCAGAGATTATCAAGGCATTAAGAATTGGACATATCGACGTAATTGTTGGAATTAATCTACTCAGAGAAGGCCTTGATATCCCAGAAGTTAGTTTGGTCGCAATATTTGATGCAGGCAAAGAAGGTTTTCTCAGAAATGAAAGAAGTCTGCTTCAAACAATCGGAAGAGCGGCGAGAAATGAAAATGGGAGAGTTATCCTATATTCTGATTTGATTAGCCCTGCAATGCAAGCTGCAATAGAACAAACAATAGAGAGAAGAGAGCGTCAAAAGAAACATAATGATGAAAATGGAATTACACCTTCCACAATCAAAAAATCACTACCAACTATGGGAGAAGAAATAGAGGGGTTATTGGCTGGAACTGCAGGAAAGGGAAGTTCCGGCGGAAAGAGATTCGTAGGCAGTTTTACAGGGAAATCTAAACAAAAACAAGATTCGGATATTGTGAAAAGATTTGGACTTGGAGTAGGTACTTGGAATGAACATAGAAATGTGACAGAAGAGTCAGTATTATCCAATATTAGTCAACCATCTTGGGTTGAAATTGCTTCAGAAATTATTGAAGAAAATCAACATGGGGAATCAGATCATAAAATCAGATTAATTGAACGATTAAAGAATGAAATGACAGCTGCTGCCGCTCGTTTAGAATTTGAACGAGCAGCAAAAATTAGAGATAGAATTATTCAATTGGAAAATGAAATTTTCAATTGAAAAATTCAATATTGTTGTTCCACAGATACGATAGGTAGGAACTTGTTCGGAGATACATGAGTTACAAGAGAGAGGACTTCGATCAACCTGTATCTGACTACGACCTTTCCCAAACAAAAACAATAGATGTCCTTTTCGAACAGATGAGGTCCGCTGGCGGATTCACTGCTACTAAATTAGTAAAGGCGAGAGATATACTAAGGAATGCAATTGATGAAACGAAAAAAGAAAATGACACGGGAAATAAGGTGTTAAACTGGTTATCATTTCCTGCTTGCTTAATGGCAACAGGAACTCGAGGATTCTTCATTGAAGCAATAAAAAGTGGCTCATACAATGTAATTAGCACCACATGTGGAACTCTAGACCACGACATAGCAAGAACATTCAGACATTATTACCATGGTTCATTCGATTTAGACGATGCCTTACTAGGGGATGTCGGATTGAATCGTTTAGGGAATGTAATTGTTCCAAATGAATGCTATGGAGAAATTCTTGAACCCATAATCCTACCCTGGCTAGAGGAAATCGAGGTAGAAAGAAGAAAACTAAATCCAGAAAATCCATGGTTAGGATTTGGTTCTGTTGAACTCTGTTGGGCATTCGGAGATAGGATAGAGGATGAAACCTCATTCCTCCATCATGCTGCAAAACATCGAATTCCAATTGTAATTCCTGGTCTTTCTGATGGGAGTATCGGTGCTCAATTGTTTATGCATCGTCAAAAATCCCCTGAATTTATGATTGATTTCTTAGCAGACGAGCAAATTCTATCTGATCTAACATGGACTGCAGAAAAATCTCATGCACTTATGGTAGGAGGAGGGATTTCAAAACATCATGTAATTTGGTGGAACCAATACAGAGATGGTTTAGATTCTGCTGTAGGCATTACTACTGCTCCTGAACACGATGGGTCCTTATCTGGTGCGAGAACGAGAGAAGCTATTTCTTGGGGGAAAATACGACCGGATGCCCCACATGTGACAGTTGAAGGAGAAGCATCGGTACTACTGCCCTTACTTGGATCTGATTTATTTTAATCAACTTTCTATGGCTGATGCTATACATTCCATCAAACCAACTCTGATAGCTATCAATGGACGCCACCCCTCTGTTCCACAATTTAACAATGCATCGTGTAATGGACCTAAATCTGGTCTCGAATGCTTTACATCTACTTGAAATGCAGCAGGAGAGATGTTGTCACTTAACGATTCAATGGTATGAGTTCCATGGACAGCGTTTTGAAAACGAGTCCATAACCTATTTATTTCATCTAAAATCATTTCTTGGGACCATGCTCTTCTTCCAGAAAGGTAAAAATTCCCCTCAATATTGTTCGTTTTTAATATCTCAATAGCTCTTTCAGCATCACGAATATGGACCCAATAACGAATTTTTTCTTCTATTTCAGGGACTCTTCCATGGATAATATCGCAAACCCATTGATTAATTGGTTGAGAACCCCCTGGGGAATAAACATCAATATTTTCGATATTTAGTAATGAAGACATTCAAACACCTCAATTCTGATGAGAAATGAGTACCTTTCGAACAAGATCAATAACAAGGCCAACTTCTTCTGAAGTGATCTCAAAATGAGGAGTGAATCGTAGAGCATTTTGCCCACCATGTATAATGCCCAATCCTATTTCACGGCATTTCTCTTCAACTTCTCCAAAACCGACAACCTGATGAGTTTCAGGATTTAATTCAGCACAACAAAGTAGACCTGTTCCTTGGACTTTTACGACTATTTCTGGAAACTCCTTTGCTAATGTTTCTAGACCGGAAACGAGTTCTTTGCCCCTTAATCTAATATTTTCACGCAATTCTGGAGTAACACTATCCAAAACAGAAACAGCTGTTTCTAAAGCTCGGGGATTAGTAGTCATCGTATTTCCATAAATTCCAACAACATACAATTCTGATGCTCTATCATTCATTCCAAGGACTGAAAGTGGATATTGTCCAGCGTTCAATGCCTTGGACCAAGTTTCAAAATCAGGTGCAATACAATCTTCAAAACCAGGATAATCGATTACAGAGAGGCAGCCTTGACCACGAAGACCTGCTTGAATTGAATCAACCAATAACATACTTCCATGATCTAATGTCAAACGTCTTGCCTCATCATAAAATTCTCTAGTTACACATTGACCAGGATTACCTTCACCCTGTACTGGTTCTATCGCCATTAATTCAATGAATACACCCTCCTCTACAGCATTGGAAAAGGCCTGACGTAACGCGCCAACATCATTAGCAGGAACGAGAATGAGATTATCTCTATCTCGAAATGTGGCTAATTGCTCGTCATACTTTCCTTTACATGAATGAGATAGTTGAGCCGGACGGTCTGTCCTACCATGGAATGCTTCTTCTATCGCTAAAAGTTTAATTTCGGACCCTTCATACCTTCCACCTTTATCAGTAACTTTTCTTGCATTGACATCAGCAATTCGCAAACTCACTGTTACTGATTCTGAACCACTATTCATACAAATAAAATTAGTAAATGGACAATGTCCCCTTGTATGCCCTAATTCAGATTGTAGGCGTTCAACTAAGCGTAATTGACTAAACGAGGGAGTCATCACATTTGCCATAACCCAATTTTCTGACATTGCGTTTACTGCAGTCTTGGGCGCATGACCAAAACCCAACATCCCATATCCTCCATTATCATGAATTACGGCCCCCTTAGAAGTTACAATCCAAGGACCACATGCTGAAATCGCAACATAGGGATTAATTGTGGCAGGAGAATAGAAATTGATGTAGGCCGATTGTAAATGTTTAATCAATTCTGATTCTTCCATTTGCAGTATTTCTATTCCAAAATCATCAATTAGGGTAGAGAATACTACTTTAGCTTCCTCGATTGCAATTGATAATTTTGGATCGATTTCACTAAACTTTAGCACAATCTCATCAGATAAACCGTGAGTTCTTGCTGAATCTATCCCAGTACTATCTCTGATGAATTGCAATATTTCCAACACATGTGAATTGCCGCCCATGAAGCATTTGTCTAGGAGGCCCCTCCATAGAGGTTACTAAGAATAAAAATTTCAATGAGCAATAAAATTTCAATTTTCAATTGGAAAAAATATTTTAAAATGATTTTGTTTTAATTTTGATTCAATTGAAATTGAAATCTGATCAATATATGATCATACAGGATTTTTTAATGATTTTCAATTGAAATTCGGATTAAAAATTAATCATAATCAAATTTAAAGTAATTTTTCTAATGGCCGATAATAATGATAAATTAGTATGATTTTCAATTGAAAAAATACAATAATGCACATATTTTCAATTGAATTATACGCCAAAGAAATCCGATTCGTTTATGTACCTCGCATGCAACCCCGACATAACAAGAGCGGGATGGGAAACGCGAATACAAAGGGAGAATGATGAAGATGAGTGAAGAATTAGCAATTGAGCAATTGATAGATAGAGAGGTTTTCGTAGGAGGAAAACTCGTTGGAGTAATCAAAGGACAACGATTTAGCCCTAGGAAAGAACATGTGAGATCACTAAGAATAGATGTGGTTTCAGATGTAGCTGAAGAATATATGAGGAAGCCAGCTTTTTCAGCACCTTTGGCTAAAGAACTGATTCATAGCCTACAAGCAGATGGAACAGTTCGAATTTCAAAATCAATGAGAGAATTACAACGCAGATGGAGAAATACAATCAGAATCGATGAAGGACTTTATGCACCTGATGAAATGGTAGGTCGGGCTGTCGTAGATAATGATAGTAATGAAATCGGAAAAGTAGTCGGACTAAAGAAAGTCAAAAGAACATACAAGGGAGCGTTTGTACAGCTTCTTCCAAGAATAAAATACAGAATGGGGCTCCCAGATGAAATTTTGATTCCAGTCGACCAATTTAGTCGAACAACTGCACGTTTAGATGAAGTGATTCTTTCTACCAGTTTAGAGAGAGTAACTGCACTTACATCGTATGAGCGGTTGAATTTTGGCAGTGATGAAGAAGAATAAGTAACCGTCACGCTTTAACCAAAGGTGCTGTTCGGAAACTTTGCCTATGGGCGGGTAGCTTAGCTTGGTTCGAGCACCCGGCTGATAACCGGGAGGTCGCAGGTTCAAATCCTGCCTCGCCCACTCCATCTCAAGCGCAATGGCCATGAACAAGTGTCTGTTCGCTTGGTCTGAATGGTTGGCGTTGTTGCATCTGGAAGTGGAGATACTGCATTAGCAGAATCACTGGCCAAAGAACTCGGTTGGGAACATTTTCAACTTGAAGCAAGACGTTTTCCCGATACTGAAGGTTATGTTCGAGTTCCAGACCATTGTATTGATCCAGTGCGCTCGGGGCCTGTCGCATTAGTTTCAGCGACTTTTCCTGACTCTGCTATTCTTGAAACTCTGTTTCTTCTACATGCATTAGATGATGTTAGAAAGGGAAAAATGACCAGTATCAAACATGGAGAAAAAACTCTACCAGATGTAGGGCCAGGGTTATTCTTGGTTATCCCATACTTTGGTTACTCAAGACAAGATAAACGGTTCATGATTGGTGAAGCAATATCTGCTCAATTTCTTGCATCGACATTTTCCAAACATTGTGATGGCATAGTAATTCTAGACATACATGCTCCGGCTGCTGTTGAAAATTTATCTACACCTGTTGAATTGGTATCTTCAATGCCAGAGATTGCCCTTCATTTACAATCTAATGTTCGGCCTGATTTCATACTTAGTCCAGACAAAGGTGCTGTTGATAGGGCTAGTGAAGTTGCTGAAGCAATTGGTACTCCTTTCTCATATTTAGAAAAGAAGCGTATAGATGCTCATACAATAGAACATACTCCAAAGGATCTTGATGTTGATGGACAGATTGTTGCCATCGTTGATGATATGATTAGTACAGGTGGAACAATTTGTCGGGCTTCCGAAGCTCTGTTGAAACAAGGTGCGAAAGAAGTTCATGCCGCGTGTACCCATGGTTTATTCACTGGAGGGGCAATTCATCGACTTTCAAACCATGTTAATGGAGTACATTCCACAGATTCTCTACCAAACCCAAGAGCGAATGTATCTGCTGCTCCAGCATTGGCGAGAGGTGTGTTGGGTTTAATGGATAAAATCAATTGATTTTCAAATTATCAAGTATTGAGAATATCCAATGCGTTTATATCGCGTCCTTACTCCGCAGCGAATGCTACATGAGGAGATACCAATGAGTGTACACGTCGCATTTGAAACCCCACAAGACATTAAGGACAGTGTTTTCGAGCTAGTTAAGCTCGTAGGAAAAGACGGTCATGGAACAGTAAAGAAGGGTGCAAATGAAGTCACAAAATGCGCTGAACGTCAGACAGCAGTGATGGTAATCATGGCAGAAGATGTTAATCCTCCTGAACTTCTAGCACATATTCCTATGATTTGTAGGGAGAAGAATATCCCGTTCATCTATGTAGATAATCAAGAATATCTGGCAGAGTATGCTGGAATGTCTCGTGGTACGAAAACTGCTGCAATAGCAATCTTGGAAGTAGGAAGAGATGCAAACGACCGATTTGAATCCGTCAAGGAACAGGCCATAGGATTGGCTAAGTGAAGGAGACGATACAATGTCAGTTGAAGCATGGCCTGCCGAAGTCGTTGAGATCGTCGGTCGTACTGGAATGAGAGGAGAAGCAACTCAAGTCAAAGTACGAGTTAATGATGCTCCTAACCCTAGAGATATTGGTAGAATCATTACTCGGAATGTTCTGGGCCCTATTCGTGTTGGAGATGTTCTAATGCTTCGGGATACCGGCCGTGAAGCGAAGAGACTGAATGCTCGTTGAGGTGGAAAAAATGCCTGAAGAACGTATCTGTAGTTTCTCTGGAGACAAAATTGAACCAGGAACTGGAATGATGTTCGTAAAACGAGATGGATCAGTCCTATGGTTCAAAGATAGTAAATCCAGAAAAAACCACCTCAAAACTAAACGAAATCCTCGTCGAGTAAAATGGACGAGATTTTACGTTAAAGGCGGAATCAAGTAGTTTCAGACTGTTCCCGTCTTAAGGTTCGGTTGAAATACAACTAGTAGGTCCGCGGGCCATGAGTGATTGGCAGACTACATTCGTGATGGTGAAGCCAGACGGCGTACAACGCGGTCTTGTTGGTGAAATAATCAGTAGATTTGAACGAAAAGGATTGAAGTTAGTTGGACTTAGAAGCATGGTTCCTTCAGAAGAAATAGCTGAAGAACATTATGCTGTTCACAAAGAACGCCCTTTCTATAATGGTCTGATTGGATTCATTACTTCTGGGCCAGTAGTTGCAATGGCATGGTATGGCCAAGATGCAATCTCAGTTGCAAGACTCATTATTGGAGCTACAAACGGCCGTGATGCATCACCTGGTACAATTAGAGGAGACTTTGGAATGGATATTGGGTTTAATCTAATTCACGGAAGTGATGGAGAAGAAACTGCATCTTCAGAGTTATCTCTTTGGTTTCCTGAAGGAACTATGCAATGGAATCGAGATTTAACCACATGGATTTACGAGTGATGGACGTGATGGATTGGATGGACGGCGCCAACCTATTGTAGCTGTTCTAGGCCATGTCGATCATGGAAAAACATCATTATTAGATCATATTAGAAATCTCGGATCTCGAAGTCAGGGTTCAGTAATGGCTAGGGAAGCTGGAGGTATTACCCAACATATTGGAGCAACTGAAGTTCCAGCAGATATTCTCAACTCATTTTGCGGGCCGCTATTAGGTGGCAAGGAATTCCTTTCTCCGGGTTTACTGTTTATTGATACACCCGGCCATCATTCCTTCACTAGTCTAAGAAGTAGAGGGGGTGCATTAGCAGATATTGCAATATTGGTTATTGACGTCATGGATGGATGTAAACCTCAAACATTGGAATCAATCCGAATCCTCAGAGAAGCTAAAACTCCCTTTGTAATTGCACTTAACAAGGTCGATAGGTTATATGGATGGAATGCTGAAAATGGACGTTCTATGGCAATATCATTCAAAAAACAATCAAAAGATACCATTGGATATCTTGAAGAAAAGCATTGGAAACTAGTTGGAGAATTGGGAGAATCAGGATTCAATGCTGAAAGATATGATCGTATCAAAGATTTTACCAATACTATTGCAATGGTTCCATGTTCTGCTAAAGAAGGAGAAGGTGTTCAAGACTTATTGGCAGTTGTAATTGGTCTGGCAGAACGATATTTGGAAAATCAATTGACTGATGTGGAGGGAATGGGTACTGCTACTGTTCTAGAAGTAAAAGAAGAAAGAGGTCTTGGAAAAACCCTTGATATTATTCTCTCTAAGGGATCTATTAGCAAAGGTGATGAAATAATCGTAGCAAGCGAAAATGGACCTAAGAAATCAAAAGTTCGAGGGATGTTTTCTCCCAGAGGTATGAGTGAAATGAGAGATGCTGGTGATCGTTGGGATCCAGTGAATCAAGTTCATGCCGCAGCAGGAGTGAAAATCAGTGCAATTGGCCTAGATGATGTGTTAGCAGGAACAACGCTACATGTTGTAAAGACTGATGAAGAAGAAGAAATTGCATGGATGAAAGCGAAAGAGGAGTCTTCCTTGACAATGGAATTACAAGATAATGGAGTTTGCATTAAATCTGATACTTTAGGTGGACTAGAAGCCTTAGCTTTTGAGTTAGGTGAGAGAAAAATCTCTATCCGATCTGCAAGTGTAGGAAAAATCACCCGTAAAGACATTCGAATTGCTGAAGTTGGAAAAGAACCAGAAGAACGTGTAATTTTAGCATTCAATACCAAACCATTACCAGAAGCCACAGCAGAATTTGAAGATCCTGGGTGTGAAGTAGATTTAATCACTGGAGATATAATTTACCACATTATCGATAAACATGAAATTTGGTTGAAAGATGTCTTAGAACAAAAAGAAAAATCAGATAGGGAAATGGTTGTCTACCCTGGACGTCTTCTGTTCCTACCCGATCATACATTTAGAGCATCCAAACCAGCAGTGATAGGAGTTCGCGTTCTTGGAGGAAGAATACATGTTGGCCAACGATTAATGAAAGATGGAATCCAATTAGGGCAAGTAAAATCAATTCGTTTAGGCCAAGATAGTCAAAAAGATGCGAAACAGGGAGATGAAGTTGCTATTGGAATTAGTGGAGCGGTAAAAAAACCAGGAGATGACTCTTCAGAAGCGACTCATGTTACAGTTGGAAGACAGATTAACGAAGGGGATGTACTTCTAGTCGACGTACCTGAATCCCATGTAAGAATCCTTAGGAAAAGAAGCCTTACGGAGGTGGAAAAGGAAATTCTAGATGAAATTGTTGCAATGCATCGAAAAGACCCTAAGACACCAAGATGGGGACTATAATTCATTGATACTATACGAATCGACAACCACTAACCTTGAAGTAGTTCAAGAATGACACATTCTCTGTTATAGGGGTGCCAAGATGGTCTCAGAGTATTCTGGAGGAAGCGGGGGTCGCGGTCGAGAAGTCGTTCGTGTGGTTAGTGACATTTCGAATGTACTAATGAATGAAGTCTCAAAAGTAATTATTGGGAAGCAAGAAAATCTACGACGAGTTACGATTGGAATTCTATCAAACGGAAACATGCTTCTAGAAGATTTTCCAGGGTTAGGAAAAACATTGTTAGCAAACACTTTCGCTCGTTCTCTTGGATGTAAATTCAAGCGTGTTCAGTTTACTCCTGATTTGTTACCCTCTGATATTATGGGGACATATATGTATGATCAACAAGCAGGTGAATTCAAATTACGACCTGGACCTTTATTTGCAAATCTTCTACTTGCAGATGAAATTAACCGTGCACCACCAAAAACTCAGGCTGCATTGCTAGAAGCCATGGAAGAAAAGCAAGTTACTATCGAAGGAATTACCCACAAGTTACCTGCTCCATTCGTAACTTTAGCCACTCAGAACCCTATCGAACAAGAAGGAACATATCCTCTTCCAGAAGCACAAATGGACCGGTTTCTAATGAAGATGAGTATGGGTTATCCTAATCGACAGGAAGAAAAAGCAATTTTAGCAAGAAGAAAGATGCGCGGAAAAGACGATCACGATGTTGAACAAATCACTTCACCTAAGAAAGTAGTTGCAATGCAAAAGGCTCTAGAGGAAGTACATATTGATCCTGCAATTCTTTCGTATATTGTTGAAGTCGTCCAAAGATCTAGAGAAGATCACAGAGTAATTACTGGAGCTTCCCCTCGTGCAAGTCAATCCTTATTCAAAACTGGTAGAGCGGCAGCAGCAATTGATGGTAGAGATTACGTCATACCAGATGATATTAAATCTGTAGCATTACAA